>Ga0213872_10000092_pt1 | contig 83677 bp, 77 predicted proteins | sample VelepicomBERX_R2_FD_160071 | JGI IMG/M metagenome (GOLD analysis project Ga0213872, IMG submission 160071) | Rhizosphere microbial communities from Vellozia epidendroides in rupestrian grasslands, the National Park of Serra do Cipo, Brazil - RX_R2 | ecosystem: Host-associated > Plants > Roots >... | reverse complement strand
AGCGATCACCAGCCACCCACCAAGTTCGGTGACAACACCCCCCGGATCATGGGCGACTGGGGGCAGCAATCATGCCGAACTTGGCTGGCCAAAACCTTGAGGATCAAGGTCTGAATATAGTAACGGGGGGCAGCGGCGCTGCGGCCGAAATTGCACTGATCAATTCTTTTACCAACCTCGCCGGTTTCGTCAGTCCGACGGTGATCGGGTGGCTGAAATTCCAGACCGGTTCGCTCTCACCCGGCCTGTACACGGTAGCTGGCACGCTAACCTTGGCCGCGGTATTGGTGTGGGGGTATATACCGGCTAAATTGGTCAACCGCTGAGGCTACGGCGCCGAGACATTGTTGATCTACATGAGCCTTTGACTTAGCCTCATGGATAAATTTGGATCGCGGCATGCCCCTTGCAACTCGGAGCGTATAGCAACCCGATTACTGACAGTACCGCATGTCCGCTCATCGTGGCATACAGGAGGAACCAGCCCAAAAATGGGCAGGATTAAGATGTTGAGTGTCAATCTGTCGCCAGACCACGCCTTGCTAATAATGTTGACGTCGAACTGACCTCAACATTAGCTTGTTAGCGAGCCTTAAATGAGCGCCAGCTTACAGCAGCGACAGAATCGCCTTGCCATTCGGAGTACCCAGGCCGGTACAGGCATTCCAGCCCGGCCCCGCCGAATAGCCTGCAGGGCCATTCTGTATGCTGTTGTCGCCTTTCACCACAGCACAGGTGACCTTAGCAGCGTTTGCGTACAGGAACGGATTGAGGAAGCCTACGCGCTTGTTGGCGGCCTGATTGATGCGCACCACCAGCCCCGCCATTAGGGGCGCGACCGCGCTGGTGCCGCCAGACGGGCCTTCATAGCCGTCGACTCGGACGAAGTAGTTGGTGGCGCTCATCGCGATATCTGGCACGCCACGGCCATGCCGCTTGGTTTCCAAGGAGACCGGCATCGCCATCTGCTGCTGATATGAAGGCACGGGAAAGGCCACACTGATGCCGCCGCCGGTGGTCCAGCCGCCACCGCCCGGCTGGTTGCTACCAAATGGATTGCCATCGTTCCATACGACGTCCTCGCCGTTGTCGATCTGTGTCCCTCCACAGCCCAGGACCAGGTCGTCACTCGCAGGATGGTCGACATGGATTTTCTGGTCCCAGTGGTTGTCGTCCAGGTCCGCGGTGCCATGATCGCCCGATGCAGCGCACACGGTGATGCCGAGCGCGGCGGCAGCGGCAAACACCTGGTGGAAATTGTCCAGCGCCTGCTGGTCGGAGAAGTCTTCCGGGCCGCCCCAACTGATCGAGATCACGCTCGGTTGGCGCGCCTTGTCATGCACGGCGGCGCTGATCGCGTCCAGCAGCCCTCGGTCGCCCGCGTTCGGTGCGAAATAGACGACGATGCGCGCCGCCGGCGCGACTGCGGCGGCGACCTCGATGTCCAGCATCACCTCGCCGTCAGCCGAGTCGGCGTTGCCGGGCGAATTGCGGGCATGGTCGATGGCGACGGCCGTGACCGCGGGCATGGGAACGCCGATTTCCTGGAAGTAGAGCTGCAAGTCGGCCTGCCGGTAACCGCCGCCCAGCTCGATGATGGCGATGGTCTGATTGGCGCCGTTGGTCTTTTCTGGGAAGGAATAGCGGTCCGCAAACGTCGCCGGCGACACCCCCTTGCCGGCACCAGGTCCGACGGCCGCCTGCTTGATCCGACGTGGCGCGCGCCGCTTGGGTCGGGTATCGAAACCAAACACACCGCTGATGATCCCTTCCAGATGGGCGGGAATCTCGATCGCACCGCGGCGGCCGCGATAAGTGCCGCTAGCATGATGATAGAGCCCCAGGTCCGCATGGAAGGCGGACAGCAAGTCACCCAGGCGACCACGCAAGACCAAGGTGCGCGAGTGAGCGTCGCGGTGCGCGACCGTCAGGTCATGTTCGTGCGCGTATTGTTCCACCGCATCCATATCGGCTTCGTCGGCACCGAACCGCTGCTCCAGTTCCGCGTGCGTCAGATATTTGCGCTGCGCTAGCGGCTGGGTAGCCAGGTCGCACGCCATCTTTTCTAACTCCTTGAGATCCCCGCGGGAGCGGATACGGAGGGTAAGGCTGGCAATTTCTGATTTGTCGACCGGCCCGGCGGGACGGGACTGCGGCAGTAAGGTCCGTTGGCTACCTGCGATTTGCACATAAGCTGACATTTGACTATCCCCCATCTAATAGTGTTGGAGCAGCGCTTTCCTAGCCGAAGACGAAATATTAAACAATGTTCTTCATTTAAAATGCGCGAATAGTCACACTTCATATTTTATTTTGGCTTGTCAATTAATAGTGTTGCTTTTTAATTTAGAGCAAGTTGCTAGTTAATTGTGTGGGATTGTTGGGATTGTTATATTTCCAATTCATTTCTTAAGGAGAATTGGTTATGGACTTGGCCAGCATAGTCAGTATCATCATTGCACCCTCTATCGGAATCGCACGTCTAGGCAATAGCGAGGATGAATATTTCCTGGGACCGGAAATCCCGGGGGGCGTGGCGCAGCCGGCCGGCGGTTTCAAGGACAAGCACGGGCGCATCAAGCGCCAGGGTGCACGGTTCCGGCTGTACGGGCTAGATGCCAACGGTGCCGTGCTGGGAGAGATCGATGCCGACAGCGCGCAGGTGGAATGGACGGTTGAGCTGGCTAATACCAAGGCGTCATGGAACGAATTTCACGGACGCCTGGGCCCGAAGGATGTGCCCAGGAATAAAGGAGTGACGAACCGTGCCAGCCTGAATATCTGCCCGGGGCCGCGCTCGATTTCGGGACGTAACGTCGCGGGCGCGGACTATCGATTCGACTCAGGCCAGTTTCGCGGTGTGCACGTGCCGCTGGGGGAATTACGCACCGATGAATATGGCAGGTTGATTGTGCTCGGCGGATATGGTCGCTCGGCGTCTGTCCCTGAGGGAAATCTTATATCAAATTATGCAAATAATAATGACTGGCATGACGATATCTCCGATGGGCCGGTAAATGCGTGTATTAAATTGCAGGATGGAAGGGAATTAAAAGCCACCGGGGCGCGGGTATTATGCGTGCCGCCAAAATATACGCCGGAAATGGAAAATCTGGTGACCTTGTATGATGTTCTGGAATATGCGTGGTATGGCGACGCGGCGATTCAACACACGGTGTCGTTTACCCGTGATATTTACCCCATCATGCGGCGGATCGCCAACTATCCATGGGTCAACGCGCTGGCCTACCGCGGCCATAGCGCAGGCAAGCGCGGCGACTTCCTGGGGCCGGACATGCTGGCCAAGCTGGCAGATAGCGGCGTTGCCAGCCGCCCGCTGCGCGAAGGCGTGTTCCGGCGCGTACGCAATCCCAATCTGGCCTATGACAGCGAGCAGGCCAAGGCGGAGGCCAACTACAGCTACATGCCGGCAATGGCGGGCGATAACAATGGTCCGACCGATGGAGACCCGACCCAGTGGCTGCGGATTCGGCCCTCGCAATATGCGAAATTGAAGGCATGGGCCAGCGGCGAATTCGAAGCGGACTGGCAAGGTGCGCCGAGCTCTCCGTCCGTGGTCGAGGAATATCCGGTGGACCAGCGGCCGGAGCTGCTCACGCGCGCCGCGCTGCTGCCCTGTGTCGGCGGGGCCTTTTTCCCTGGGATCGAAATGACTTACATTTCCGAGGACAAGGCGATTTACGAGGCGCCGTTCCGGCTACGCTCTGACATCCCGCCGGGCGGAATTACCCAGTGGATGGCGTGCCCGTGGCAAGCCGATTTTTACGAATGCAATACTGCATGGTGGCCCGTGGCCCGGCCGGACGACGTGGTGACCGAACGCGAATATCTGCGCGTGCTTGATGAGAGCACGGCGGCCGGCAGCGGCGACAGCATGGCCCAGCGCCTGGCCTATCGGGAACCGTGGGCCCGCGGGCTGCTCGAATTTCCCAAGGCTGCCGCACCAGGCAGCGAAGGTGATGCCGCCATGGTGGATCTGTGGAGCCATCTGGGCTTCGTGGTGGGGAAGGTGACGCCACAAGGCGAGCGGGTGTATGTCGAGACCGAACGCAACCCGTATGTCGGGATGGACAGCCGCAAATTCTACTATCTGCTCAGCAACATCGACGAGCACCCGGACTTCCTGCCCAAGGCCAAGGAACTTGCGCAGCAATTCCTCGACCGTGCATGGGAGATGCAGACACTGCCGAACTTCCCGGATACCGACCGCTTCTTCCCCTACTCAGAGGAAGCGTTCGAGGCGCGTCTGGACCAGATTTACCAGGAGCTGGTTGCCGAAGTGGAGGACTATGATCCGGCGACCGACCCCATCTTCAAGACCCGGGAAGCGGTGCACTACCGTATCCTGCAAATGGCGCCATTCAACCAGAACGACGGTGCGTGGCTGCACAGCTTTACGCCTGCCGGCCCCTTGAACGAAGTGGACGCGCTACAGTTCGGGATCTGGATGGACGAGGCGGGGGACGGCAACGTCAGCCAGAGCCATTGCAACGTCTACACCGACCTGCTGCACCAGCAGGGCATCTACCTGTCTTCCCCGCGCAGTCGCGACTACGCGATGGACCCGCGCTTTCTCGATTCGGCCTTCACCGTGCCGGTCATGGAGCTGGCGCTGGCGCGCTTCCCGCAACATTTTTATCCCGAGCTGCTGGGCTTTTCGCTACAACTGGAATGGACGGTGGTCAGCCTCAAACCGACCATCAAGCTGCTCGACTATTACGGCATCGACAGCCGCTTCTATGAGCTGCACGTGGGGATAGACAATGCCGTCTCCGGCCACGGCGCCATGGCCAAACGCGCCGTCAAACTGTACCTGGACCGCATCTTGGAGCAGGGCGGAGAGAAGGCGATGCAGGACGCCTGGAGGCGCATCTGGACGGGTTTTATCGCGTTCGACCAGACCGGCACCTTGTTTCAGGATATGGCGCAGCAACTGGCGCAGCCGCAAAGCTCCGCCGCCGCCGTGGCTGACATCATTGCCAGCAAGAAGAATTTCGGTTCGCAGAACCACGGAAAACGCAAGCTCGGCGCCAATTACATCAATGACTGGTTCGAAGATCCACCCGGCTTCATGCAAGCGTTGGTGGATGGCGGCTACTTCGTGCGAGGTAGCGTCGAGCAGAGCAGCTTCTTCAATTTTATCGGCTTTGAAGGCCCAATGTACAAGGTATTTACCGAGTCGGAAATTAATACACTCAAGAGCTGGGTGACGGAGCGTTGCCCGATGCCGGGCAAGCAAGTACCGGTGACCCCGACTGATGTCGCGGTATTGATGGCCGAGACGATCGAGATCATGCAGCTACGCCAGGTCAACGCACCAGCCCATGACGGCCACAAGCTTCGCGGCAAGAATGCGGCAGGCGATCCAGTGGAGTGGAGTGTCACCGAATGGTTCGGCCAAGTGCGCGACCAGGGCGCGCCGGCGGTGCTGTGCCTGATGGCGGCGCTGGCCGATCCGCAGAACGAGTTGATTGTTCCCGGTAATCCGGATGCGAGCCGATTCGTGACTGCGCTGCTCGGGCCTGCTGGAGCGATGGGCGCCGCGTTCGACGAGATCGCGCCCGACAGCGGCGGCCTGACACACCGCGCGGTCACCATCAAGTGGATCAGCGAAGGCTGCAAGCTGCCCCAGTCCAATCAGACTGCTGGAAAGCGGCATATCGTGGGCAGCAAGCTGCCGGGCGCGGTCTATCCAAGGCTGCGGCTAGCGGGCAATGGCGCGGCGCACTGAGCATGCGGTGTGAGTACGACGTGCTGGTAGCCGGGCGCGGCCCGGCCGCGTTTGCAGCCGGGTTTTTCTTGTTGCGGCGCGGCTGGCGGGTCGCCATCTGCGGTCGGGTTGATTCCGAAGCGCCGCACGGCGGCGAGACCTTACCGGGGTCGGTGCGTGCACTGCTGGCGCGGCTGGGCCTCGGCGATACGTTTGACCGCTCTGCCCAGCAGTGTTGCCACAGCCATTATTCGTACTGGGGCCAGGATAGCGCGCGTGAGCGCAGCGCGATGTTCAACCCCTTCGGCGGCGGCTGCGTGTTGCGGCGCGCAGCGCTGCTGGCGTGCATGGAACAGGAATTCCTTCAGGGCGGCGGTGTTATCCATGATGGCACTGTGCGCACGCTGCACATGGCTAGCGCTGGGGGGCAGCGCTATGAATTGGAGTTGCAGCTGGAGTGCGGAGCTAGCCGCGTTAGTGCAAGCGCGTTGGTGGACGCAACCGGCCGCACCGCAAGGCTGGCGCGCCAGCTGGGTGCGATGCGCCAGACCTGGGCCAGCCAGGTGGCCAGCGGGTTGCTATATGCGGGCCGTGCCGGCCGGCAACTGGATGCCTCAAGCATGCTCGAAGCACTGCCGCAAGGTTGGGCATATGCTGCGCCGCTGGGCCCGTCCGAAGCGGCGGTCTGGTGCGTACACGACAGGGAGGGCAAGCCGACCGCGAAGTTCGCGCAGCAGATGGAGAGCTCGCGCCACATCCGGGGCTGGCTGGCCAGCATGGAGCTTGTGCCGATGGGCAAGGTGATGGTGCGCGACGCGGCGGTATCGGCGCTGAACCGTACCGTGGGCGACGGCTGGGTCGCGGTAGGCGATGCGGCCCTGAGCCTTGATCCCTTATCGTCGTCCGGGATTGCAGCCGCGTTGATCTCGGGTAGTCAGGGCGGCGAAAGCGTCGACGCCTGGTTGCGCGGGAATGCGGCGCAGCTAGCGGAATATGACGCGACACTCAAGCAGGTGTTGGCTTCACATCTAACGCTGCGGCGCCTGATATATGGCCTGGAGCGGCGCTGGACGCAGCAGCGCTTCTGGCATGAGCGAACCACTGCAATGTCGGCGTCAGTCTAGAACGCTAATTCCACTGTGACACATGAAGTAGCGTTCACGCAGAAGTAGTCCGGAACGGCACCGGCGATCCTGTTCTCACTGAAGCTGTTGCCAGCGCTGACGCGCTACATGGATGATGGCCGCATTGAGATCGACAACTCGGGTGCCGAACGGGCGCTGCGCTTTCTGGCGCTTTGCCGGCGCAATTTTCTCCTTGCTGGCACCGACAGCGGTGGCGAACGTGCTGCCGCCATGTGCGGGCTGACCGGAACGGCCAAGCTGAACGGTGTCAAGCCCGAAGCCTGGTTGTGCCATGTGCTGGGGCACATCGCCGATTATCCGGTAAGCCGTGCCGATGACTTCCGTCGCTGGAACTGTGCCCGCAAACTCTCCGGCGCCTGAACTCCGCTTCCCAGTGGTGGGATTAAATCATCGAGCTTTTCGCTGCCTGGCTCAAGACGGTGCTAGCAATACGCTTACATCTTCCGGCTGGCCAGTGTTGATTTGCACCGAAAACTGACCCACTTTGCCACATAATTTGCATAGAAAATTGACCCACGTTTAGCACACAATCCTACTCATCAGAATGAGTAGGGGAACGGAGTGATTGACGTGGCATTACTAGGAATAATCAGACGCTGGCACCTTCGTGACCAGGTCCCGTTGAGGGAAATCGCGAAGAGGCTCGGCATCTCCCGCAACACCGTCCGCCGCTACCTGCGATCGGAAATCACCGAGCCAGCCTATGCGGAGCGCCAATCCGCGAGCGCCATTGATCCATACGCTTTCCAGCTTTCCGTCTGGCTCAAGACCGAGGCGGCCAAATCACGGAAGCAGAGACGAAGCCTCAAGCAGCTCCACGAGGAGCTTATCAATTTGGGTTTTAAGGGGTCTTACGACAGGGTCGCGGCGTTCGCCAGGCAGTGGCGGGAGGGTCAAACTGAGTGGGTCAATTCAGCGCGCAAACGAACAGGTTACGTGCAGATCCGACTGTAGCAAAGCCTTGATGAATGGCGCGCTGAACGGAATTGGAAGTCGTATGGTCGTGATACTATTTTCGCTTTAAACCCTATTGCAGTTACCGCGCGCAGGAGACTTTCATGGACTGGATGCAGTTCGTATCAAGCTTGGCTGGGTCACTGGCATGGCCAGCCGCTTCAGTTATCATCGTTTTGCAGTTTCGGAAGTCGTTAGGCAGGCGGCTGGCTGCACTTCTCTCGCTGACGCTTCCGGGCGGCATAGAAGCAAAATTCGCGAATGAATTGAGTGAAGTGACTCCGCCAGAAGAAATGCCAGTTCCAGTTCCAGTGCCCGCGCAGGTTGGATCGGCGCAGCCAATTGGCGAACAGTCGACTCCACCAGTGCGACCTATGCTATCGACAGCGCCGATCGTTGAAGATGGCGCGGTGGAGTCGATCCTATTCAAACCAGATCAGCGGTCGCTTAAAGCGAATCCGACTGGCGTGGTAATGGAAAGCTGGAAGACTTTAGAGACGGTACTGCGTTTAGTCCACGAGCGAAAATATCCAGAAATTTCATCGACTAGATTTTCAATATTTCCCCTGATCCGTCGGCTATCAGTGGACGGATTCCTGAGCAAAGATGACCAGGAAAATTTGCGGCGTTTGAATGCTGCTCGCAATCTCGCGGCGCATAGTACACAACCAATTTCTGCTGAAAATGCGAATGACTTCGCCGATATTGCATCGTCTATGTCAAACATTTTTATGTCTAGACTAAATGCCGATCTACCTTAGTGTTACTGTGTTGCGTCGGTTGTTATGGTAGTTCAATATTTTCCGGATGCAACTTGAGCTTTTTACGTTCGAATCACTTAGTCAGTCTGAGCGTGCAGGTATCTACGCATTGATAAGAAACAGCTACTGGCATTTGCGCAATCTGCGTGGAGGCCGCTTCGGTGAGGCAAGGGCGCGTAAGCATTACCGTCTTGTGGCTGCCCCAAAAAAAAACGCCTGCTCTTGGCTGGCGTCTCAAAGCGTGAAGTTTTAGACCTGTTACGGTGCTGTCGGTTGCAGTGTTCGCGACATCGACAGCCGTTCCAGCCATGCCCGTACTGTGCCGGATAGGCGAGATTTCCTCCGGAAGCGATTTGACATAATATAAATTATGCGAATAATGGACTATAGTTGTGGCTATGAGTCTACATCACTTGCTGAATGCAAATTAGCGCGTGAGATAATGATTGAGCTGGCCTTTTACGGAGATATTCAGGTGCCTGAAATCGAACGCAAGCTGGCCGCCATCATGGTGGCGGACATCGTTGGCTACAGCGCCATGATGGAGCGCGACGAGACGCGCACCTTCGGCCGCGTGCGCGCCCTGCGCGAACAGCTGGTCAATCCCGTCGTGGTCCAGTACGGCGGCCGCATCATCAAAACCACCGGCGACGGCTTCCTGGCCGAATTCAGCACCGGCACCTCGGCCCTGCATTGCGCCATCGATCTGCAGCGCCAGAATCAGGCGGCGCAGGAAAGCTCGGGCGAAAACGACAAGATGCTCCTTCGTATCGGCATCAACCTGGGCGACATCATCATCGATGGCGACGACGTTTCCGGCGACGGCGTCAACGTGGCCGCCCGCCTGGAGCCTTACGCGCCGCAGGCCGGCATCTGCGTCTCCGGCGCGGTGCGCGACCAGGTGCGCAATGACCTCGACGTCGCGTTCGAGGACATGGGCGACCTGCACATCAAGAACATCACGCGCCCCATCCGCGCCTATTGCATCAATCTGGCCAACGCGCCCGCCACGCGCGCACCGGATACGCGCCGTTCACGCGCGCCGCAGCTGATTGCTGCCGCCTGCGTGGCGATTCTGGCGGCTGGCGGCGCGGCCTACTGGCGTACCTCAAGCCGACCAGCGTCCGTGGCTCCGGCGCCCACCGCCAGCGCGGCCGCATCGATCAACGCGAGCGACGCCGCATCCGCCGCGCCGCTGTCGATCATCGTCCTGCCGTTCACCAACCAGAGCGGCGATCCGCAGAAAGCTTACGTGGCGGATGCCGTCACCAGCGGCATCACCGCCGACCTGGCGCGTATCCGCGACGCCTACGTCAGCTCTCCCACGACAGCGCTCAGCTATCGCGACAAGGCCTTGACTGCCCAGCAAATCGGCAAGGACGCAGGCGTACGCTTCATCTTGCAAGGCAATGTAATCTCGAGTGCCGCCAAGGTGCGTATCAACGTCACGCTGACCGATACCCGCACCGGCGCCGCGCTGTGGGCTTATACGCTGGACGGCGATCTGACCAATCTGTTCGCACTGCAGGACCAGGTCACCAACCAGATCGGCAACAGCATCGGCCGCCAGATGGTGATTGTCGCCGCTAGCGAAGCGGAAAAGCGCGCCAGCAGCCCCAAGGTCGCCGACTTGATGCTGCGCGCGGCCGCTCTGCGCCTGAAATCGCAGACCTTGCCGGTGCTGCAGCAGATCGAAGCGCTGGACCGCAAGGCGCTGGCGCTGGAACCGGACAACGTCAACGCGCTGACCGACCTCGCCGTATCGCTATTCCGCCAGGCCTATAATTTTGGCAATCAGACCGAGACTGATCTGCGCGAAAAACAATGGGCCGAGGTACATGCGATTGCTGAACGCGTGCGCACGCTGGATCCGAACAACGCCGACATCCTGTATCCGATGGGTTTCTATGCCTCGCGCCATGACGACTTTTCCGGCTGGCGCACCAGCGCGGAAGCCTATCTGGCGGCGCGGCCTAAAAGCCTGCTGCCGTATATCGGCCTGGCGAATATGCACATCGCGCTGGCCGAACCCAAGGACGCCATCGCAAGTCTGACACAGGCCATCAGCCTCGATCCGCGCCATCCGCCTGAAACCATCTTCACCAATATGGCGCGCGCTCATCTGGCTCTGGGCGACGACAATGCAGCCGAGGATTGGTGCCTGAAGGGGACGCAGACCCACCCTGCTTACCCCAACTGCTATGCGATTCTGGCCATGCTCTACGCAGGCAAAGGTGATACGGCCCACATGCAGGCGGCCTTGGCGGACCTGCGCCGCACCGCGCCGCGCTACCGCATTCCGGAATTCGAGCAGCCGCAGCCTTCCAGCCCGGCCGCCTACCGGCAGTTCTATGAGAAACGCTACCTGCCGCTCTGGCGCAAGGCTGGCTTGCCGGAATAAATGTCCGTGTACGCGTTTGTGTCTGAAGCCGCGCTTCGACAAGGTTTGAAATCAGCGTTTTCCTTTGGCTTGGTATAAAGCCGGTTCTGACCAACCTCACAGGAAAAACCCGATGAAAACCTCGCATATCCTTGCCGCCGCAGCCCTGATGGCGGCAAGCGCCCTCACCTTCGCCCAGTCCAGCGTCATGCCCGGCCTGACGCGCACCGATGTGCTGCGCCACGACGTCAGCGCCGAAGGCCGTGAAGTAATCCAGGTACGCGTCGGCTTTGAACGCGGCACCGCCGCAGCCTTCCATTCGCACCCCGGCGAAGAAATCGCCTACGTCCTGGAAGGCACGATGGAATACCAGTTCCAGGGCCAGCAGCCGGTCGTGCTGAAAGCCGGCGATGCGCTGTTTATCCCCGCCGGCACCAACCACTCGGCCAAAAATATCGGCGATGGCAAGGCGATCGAGCTGGCGACCTATTTCGTCAACAAGGGAAAGCCGCTGGTGGTGCCTGCGCAATAGCAGCGGACCTTCTCATTATTTGCTTAAATCGTGGATTTTGATTATGCTCGTGGCATATTTGTGATAATCGATCAAATGAAAACTGCCTCGCAAGCTGAAGAAGTCTGCACCACCCAGCGTGCCGCCGAGCTGCTGGGGATCTCTGTTTCCACGGTCCAGCAACTGGTAGAAGCCGGCGTCATCGAAGCCTGGAAGACCAAGGGTGGGCATCGCCGTATTCCCCTGGCTGCTGTGCTGGCTTACAAAGCGCAGCCCACCGCTGCCCCGTCCGCCTTGGCTCGTGCGCAGGGCGCCAAAGCGGCTATCCTCGTTGTCGAAGACAATGCCGCGCAGCGCGAGCTGTATGAAAGCCTGCTGTCCAGATGGGGCTTGCCGGTTGAAGTCACCTTCTGCGAAAACGGTTATCAGGCACTACTGGAGATTGCGCGCCGACAGCCGGATATTTTGCTGACCGATATCATGATGGACGGCATGGATGGCTATGAATTGATTCATGCTGTCCAGGCCGATCCGCAGCTGCCACCCATGCATATTGCGATCGTCTCTGCGCTGACGTCCGACGATCTGGCGCGGCGTGGCGGAGTTCCCCGGGGCGTTGTCTTCTTCAGCAAGCCGCTTAACTACGATGAGTTGCGTGGCTACCTGCGCGCCTGTTGCGCCGAGCGCGAGCGGGTTCTTCGCTAGCCGTGTTATGGCTTGATTTGCGCAATCACCACCAGGATCACCGCCGCGTTGGCAGGCTGCTGCACCTGCGAATACGCCGCTCGGGCATGGCCGGCCTTCTCGCCCAGCACGTCGGCGAACAAATCCGAAGCGCCATCCAGCACGGCCGGCTGCTGCAGCCAGCCAGGTGCGCTGGTGACATGGCCTTCGAGCCGCACGATATGGTCAAGCCGCTCAAAGCCGCCCAGGTGCGCGTAAATGGGGTCGTTTTGATTTAACTGCGGTTTGCTACGCTAGCGACACCCAATTGGCATAAGGGGCGCTTTCATGGGGAGTCGATTTTTCTTCATAAGATCAGGTACTTACTGACTACCCTCAAAAATTAACCGCTGGACCGCATTTCTCCCGGCTTTTGCTGCCAAGGTTGCCTTCCGGCTCCGGCCCTCTTGCGTTGTGCTTTCCGGAAACCATCATGTAAGCTAACGCCGCCCCCTTCCGTTAGATTTCACATTACGATATTGTGATACTCACCACTCCCCCTCCAGAATCGACCGTCCAATTCGCATAGAGCGCACCTGCCCGCCGGCGCTTGAGGTTTGAAGCGCTAGCATCGGTTCGGGTGGCTTGCGGTACCATTCCGTGCTGATTCTGACCAGGTCTTGATACATGCGGACGCTCAGAAAATCCATAAGCATTCGTTGTGATAGGGTTTCGTTTGCCATGAAGAGGCAGTCTCCTTGCTTGCGGAGCTGGAACGCGTCCGGCGCGAGCGAAGAGCGTCGACGCTGCAGCATCCACCTCGGCACCTCCTTCGTGTATCCCTTTGCCCGCATCGCGTCGCCGTAGATGGGCGCCATGAAGTCGATCACATACTCATCCGTTTCCAGCCACGCATGGTAGTGGTTCGCGTCGCTGCCTATCGCGCCCTGACTGTCCATTTTTCCGTACGAGAGCACATCCTTGGCAACGTTGTCGAGCATCAGGAAGGCCGCACCGAAAACCGGTCGCGCCTGAATTCCGTAATGCCGGTAGAGGATCGCGCCGCCCATCAGCGCGAAGAATTGACATGCATGGGCGGCGGCCGCGTTTTCACTATCAAGGATGGCCTTGATCGTCAGCGTAATGCGTTCATAGTCTTGTGATGGAATCATGATCTTCAAGCGGGTCAGCGACTCTTCCAGCGCCTGCGTGCGATGCGCCAGGTCAGCCGTGCGCTCCGCCACCAGGCGCTCAAGCGAAGCCTCCACCTCGGCCCGCGCCAGAACCTCGTGCTGTAGGGCCGTGTTCTGCTGCGCCAACCGCCGCTGCATAGTGTTCAAATCGCGGTGGGTCTGCAGCCGCACCAGCACTTCCTTCAGCTGCAGCGACTTGGCGATGTAATCTACCCCACCCGCAACCCGGACTGCTCCAGCACGTCACGCAGTACCATCACCGTGCAGACGGAATCATCCGTGATCAGCACTACGGGGTTCCCTTCAATGCGGTTCACGCTCTCAGGTTTGGTAGTCAACGCGACTCCTTGCTTGGTTTGTCCGCGACAATGTGAACAACAACCGGTGGAGATTTTGCAAGAAATAAATTGTGATTTTACTATCCACCACCATAGAATGGTTACAGCAACGGTACGAGTGTTTCCCCAAATCGTCAAGTGGAGTGCACTATGCAACATCAGGCGTCAGCCGCATCGCTTTCAGCCCTCGACAACAATGCCTGGCTAGTCGAAGACGACACGCCCCCTTGCACTCACAACATCCCGCTAGCACCTTGGAAGCTGCTGATCGTAGACGACGATGAGCACGTGCAGACAGTGACCGATCTGGTATTGCGCGACCTGCAATTCCTCGGCCGCGGCGTTATGCTGCTGCACGCCATGTCGGCGCAGCAGGCGCGCGCCATCCTGCAAGACCATTGCGACATCGCCTTCGCCATGGTGGACGTCATCATGGAGACCGAGCAGGCTGGGCTCGACCTAGTGCGCCACATCCGCGACGAACTGGACAACCGCGCCATGCGCATCGTGCTGCGCACCGGCCAGCCGGGCGACGCGCCGGAGCAGGACGTGGTGGTGTCCTACGAGATCGACGACTACAAGTCCAAGACCGAGTTGACGTCGCAGAAGATGATCACCTGCGTGATCGCCTCGCTACGCGCCTATGACTACATCACCCGTATCAACGACCTTAACGCAGAACTGGAAAACCGGGTGCAAATGCGCACTGCTGAACTGGAAAAGCTAGCCATGCTCGATCCGCTGACCGGGGCCGCCAACCGCCGCCATCTCGACCAGCGCGCCGGCGTGGAAATAGCTGACAGCGCGCGCCATGGTACTCAGCTGGCGGTAGCGCTGTTCGACATCGACCACTTCAAACACATCAATGACAGTTGGGGGCACGCAGCGGGTGATGCCGTTCTGCGGCGCCTGGTCGGCCTAGTGCAAGGCGAACTGCGGCCACGCGATTTCCTAGCCCGCATCGGCGGCGAGGAATTCGTATTGCTGTTGCCAGGCATTGCTCTCGCAGCTGCGGTGCGCATCTGCGAGAGGGTGCGCTGCGCGATCGGCTGCGCCCCGTTTGAAACGGACCAAGGCGACATTGACGTCACATCCAGCTTCGGCGTCACCCTGCTGACACCGGGTGAGAGGCTGGAAGGCGCGCTGTCGCGAGCCGACGGCGCGCTGTACCAAGCTAAGAACAGCGGCCGTAACCGTGTCGCCGTGGCTGAAGCGGTCCAAGTGCCATCCTGGTCAAAACTCAAAAAGAGCTGTTAGCTTTGGAGCGAACCGACTAACCTCACCGGTTGTAACAACTAGACCAAGGCGATCGGCAAGCCACGCATTGTGAGAACTTTTTGAGCCTTTGCTGCCGATGTATGGACCGAGGCAGTTCTGAACAGTTCGTGAAATCTGGGAAGTTCCAACAGTTGAGAGAAATGGAGCTATGAAACGTAAATCCCCGAATTTTCCCCGGAAGTGATGGCGCGCGCCGTACGCATGGTCGAGCAATCGGCTTCGCCGCATGAGCCTCAGTGGGCCGCCATCGAGTCCGTGGCAGCCAAGATAGACTGTACATCGGAGACCCTGCGGCGATGTGTGCGCCAGCACGAGTGCGATACCGGCCAGCGCGAAGGAGCCACCACAGCAGAACAGGAGCGCATGAAGGCATTGGAGCGCGAAGTTAATGAGCTTCGCAAGGCCAACGAAATTCTGCATCTTGTGAGTGCTTTTTCGGTCGGGTGGAGCTCGACCGCCGCTTCAAGTCCTGATGGCTCTCATTGACCAGCATCGCGCTGTCTCCGGAGCCGAGCCGCTTTTCAGAGTGCTGCAAGTCGCTCCATTGAACTATTCGCGTCACGCTGCGCAAAGCCACAACCCTCAATTCCGCTGCGAACGCGCGAAGCGTGATGACACTTTGTGGACCCACGTTCATCGTGTGTGGCATGCCAATTTCCAGGTCTACGGTGCTGAAAAGGTATGGCACCAGCTGTGTCGGGAACAGATCGTCCTTGCTGGCTGTAACGTGGAGCGGCTGATGCATCGGGACGGCCTGCGTGCCGTCGTACGAGGCAAAGTGTTGCGTACGACGATTGGCGATGCTGCCGCACCCTGTCCTCTGGATCGAGTGAATCGCCAAGTTCGGGCTGACCGATCTAATCAGCTGTGGATGTCCGACTTTAGTGTGCCGCAGCAAACGGCGTAAGAGATGAGGGTATGGCTCCTCGCAATCGGCTTGCAGGAGCAAGGTAACGAAGCCCGTGGGAAACGGGTTTGCGGCCGTGCTAGCTGCTACAAAATTTCCTCGAATAGAGGAGAGTGAGACCAGATCTGCCGAAATCGTATGATGCTCCATATACGGGATTCTGCCTGGACGTTGGCGTTCACTTAACTGCGCGGCGACCGGGACATCGTTGGCGCTCGCGTCATCAATTGCGGGCTTTTCGATAGACTGCGCAAATCCCCCGCAATGATGTCGGCGTACTCGCGGCGGCGCGGCCGATGATACTTTGACTTGATAATGTAAGTTATCTTTGATTGTATTTTTTAATAGAATCATTTTTAGCTTACATAACGTTATTTTATTGAGTAAGATTCCGAGGTCACCGACTTTTTCGGAGCCTTCCATGCCGCGCCCGCCCATCGCCACCCCGGACAAAATCCGCTCCACCGTGCTTGCCATGCTGGCCGAAGCCCATGACGTGGCACCCGCCACCACCGAGCGCTTCCGGCGTATCGTCTCGGTGAGAAAACTTATGGATCGCCTCGGAGGCGGCAACCCGGCCACGGTCGGCCGCGCGCTCAACGAAATCGAGTCAGAAATCGTGATCTCCGGCTTGGCCAACGCGGCGATCCCCGACATCCCAAGCGACATCGCCATCCAGATGCGCGGACTGTGGCAATCGGCCGTCTCCGCCCAGCTGGACGACGTCCTCAAGCTCAAAGTCCAGGCTCAGCAAACGATCGATGACGCCGAGACTTCGGTCAGGGACGCCCAGCTGCGCAATGACATGCTGCGCGAGGAACTGGCTGGGCTGCGGGCGCAGCTGGCGAGCCGGGATGCGGAATTGGCGCAGGCCCGCGCGGAGCTAACCGGCACCCACGCGCAGCTTGTGGCGCTGCAAGGGACTCATGACGGTGTAATGAGCGAATTGGAGGCGTCGCGACAGCGAAGTGAGACAGCACGGCGGGCCCAGGCCCAAGAGCTTGCTGCGGCGCAGGAACGCTATGAGGGACTCTCCAAACAGTTGCTGCAAGAGACCGCCCATCAGCGTCAATCGATCAAGCAGGACCAGGAACGCCTGTCTTCCCAGTTGAAGTTCGCCGAACGGCGCATCGGCGCATTGGAAGACGCGCTCAGCCAGGCGCAGACCGAGGCTGCGAGCGAGCGGGCAAAGCACCAGGCCTCTGCCAGCGAAGCCACCACCCTGAAGGCCATTAATTCGAGCCAGCGTATGCAGCTCGACGAGCTGATCCGCGCGACGTTGGCCAAAGTCCCCGCACCTAAGCAACGGGCACCGGCGGCGGCTAGTAAGAAACCAGCGCCGCGGCGCAAGCCGGTGAAATAGCCGTGGACCGTTGGCTGGATCTCGGTGTCGCGCCTGCGGCCTTACTGCCAGAGAAGGCCGAAGACGCGCTCGCCTATCTGAGCCAGGCATTGGGGCACGACTGCTACGAGCGCTGGACCATTGCGCGGCTAAAGCAGGCATATCCATCGCTGGCAGACGCAAAAAAAGGCAAGCCCAAGGTCTTTCAGCTGTTGCTCGACCACGACGTGGTTGTCCAGTGGTGGGCTCAGGGCCGCCTGCACACCGCTCCGGAGCCGGACGCGCCGCCACCCGGGACCATTTTGACCCGATTGCTGAACACGCATCGGCAGCGCTTCCGGATCGGAGCCTTGCCGGCCACGCTGGACGGGCACACGGACGAGGCAAGCCGCTGGCTGTCTCTGATCGAACCCCGCCGCAGTGACACTTTATTCACCTGGCTCGTGAGAGCCGGACGGTTTGTGAACAAAGATGCCGCAACGAACACGCTCGATGCGGTGGACGACGCACAGGCGCTGATCTTGTTCTTGCGCGATCGGGCGAACCGCTCGCGCCATACCTTACGTGCCTATGCGACCGACCTGCGAAAGCTCATTGGCTGGGCCCGTGACCGTGATATCGGCCCATTGTCGGACTTGACCCGCAATGACCTGTTGGCCTATCGCGAGATGCTGGCGTTGCCCCGAGCGACAACGGTTTCAAACGGCGAGCCCAAGATCAAACGCTTAAGCGATAGCACGCAGGCCCGCGCGTTGGCCGTGATGGCGAGCGTCTATCAGTATTGGTTCGACACCGGCTACCTGGTCGCCAATCCTGCCTCAGGCCTGGTGACCAAGGGCACGCCGCGCAATACATTTTCACCCAGTCGTTTTTTACCCCCTGCGGTTCTGGCAGCCTGCGATCAATGGTTGGCCAGCACGACCGGGCAAGAGGACGATATCGCGTTGCTGCGCCGCAGAGCCATTTGGACAGCGTACCGCTACTCCGGCGTGCGCCTGGCCGAGCTGGCCTGGGACGCCCAACGAAACCTGCCGCGAGTTGAAGTTGACGAGCGAGGCAACTGGACCCTCTACGTCCACGGCAAGGGAGATAAAACCCGTGCCGTGCCGCTCCCGCTGGTAGCGCTTGCACCGCTTCGGGCCTACCGCGTAGTGCGCGGCCTGGCACCCAATCCCGCCGCCTATGAGGTCGTGCCGTTTATTCACGGCTTTAAGGGCGGTGCCCTGCAGGCTGGCGGGCTCTACGATGAAATCAAAGTCCTGTTCAAAACCATCGCCGAGTTGCTGCAGACGAGCGATCCTGGCCGCACCGCATTGCTAGAGGCCGCATCGCCGCATTGGCTGCGCCATGCGTACGCCAAGGCCTTGGTGGTTGACCATCGGGTGCCGCTGCCGGTGGCCCAGTCCCTTTTGGGTCATGCGTCGATCCAGACCACGGCCGCGTACGCCAAAACCGACTTGACACAACAGCGCGAATTTGTCGATCTCAGCTTCAAAGCGGACTCGCCATGACCGAACGTTCGGCGGGGCCGGGGCGAGATTACTCGGTCGCGCTGGGGCTCCAAAACGCCTGTTTGACCGCTGGCTTCGCTGCCAGGATGCGCACAATGCCATCAAGTTCTTCGCCATCGACGGAAGTGGCGGCGAGCGTCGCCTCGATCTCGATATCTTCCGTGCCAAAGGCGTGGATATCCAGGTCGCGCGCAGGATAGTTCGCACGATCCAGCTCCGCCTCCAGCTGCGCCAGGACCGTCTTCTGCTGGGAGCGTTCCGCGATCACATAAACCGTATTGGTCATCTCGACCGACGCGACGTCCAGTGGTTTGCGGTTGATGGAATTGACAATCGGGCGCAGCAGCGTGTTGGCCGCCAGCACAAAGAACGTGGCCAGCGCTGCCTCTAGAATGAGATCGGCGCCAGCGGCGGCCCCCACCGCAGCCGAGCCCCACAGGGTTGCGGCCGTATTCAAACCGCGCACATTACCTTCCTCGCGCATGATGGCGCCGGCACCAAGAAAGCCGATACCCGAGACCACATAGGCGATCACGTGCACGGCCGCTTCATGACCGTTGAGGCGGTTCGCCATATCGACGAACACTGCGGCGCTTACCGCCACCAAAACGTTGGTGCGCAAGCCTGCGGTGCGCTGGCGATATTGGCGCTCAAAGCCGATTACACCGCCCAGAATAAAGGCGGCCGTAAGGCTGACGAAGGTGTCGAGCAGCGAAGCCAGGTTGATATTTTGCAGTGCAGCCATATTCTTCTCCTTCATGTTCGCCTCCGGCGGAGGCGTAACGAATCCCAAGGCTGCGCGCCAACGCGCTCAGACCGGGGGCGCCGCCCATCGGCGGCCAATAAATTACAGAGGAAGCAGCAGCGACCGAGAACCGGCCCCACAATGCCACACCCGCCAAATTGGCAAGGCATGGCGAAACAACTAATTCGCGATTACCTTGCCTGCAGTACCGGATCGATCAGCGATCGACGACTAGAACTGTCCACAGGAAGAACTCCGAAATTGAAAACGGCCGGATTGTACCGCGCAACGTTGCTCAACACAACGACAAAAATGGGACCGCACTGTCCCTTGCCGCTCCACTTCATAGGAGCGCGCAACCGAAATGGGAAAAACGAATTGCCAACTTGTAATAGTCCTCCCTGTTGGCTTACGGTAAGCTTTAACTGAGAGTCTGGGACCTCGTGCAGCTAAAACTATAAGAGAAGATTCAAAGGTGACGGAAATGCAACTCAAGAAGTATGCGGCGTCTTTGCACTTCCAGTTTAGTGCAGCCCCGTCTTGGGCGAGATACCTCAGCATCATGGCGCTGACGGTTGCCATCGCGTGGTGCGATATCGTGACGCCCCCCTATGTGTTCATGACCGGCTTCTATTTGCTGCCCATCTTTTTGGCGAACTGGTATGGCGCAAGCGGCCTGGTCGTTGCCGTTGTCGGGCTGTCGATCGGCACCTCCATGAACACAATGTCACAGACACTGCCGCAAACCGCGCCGTTCTGGCAAGCGGCGCTGGCCTATTCTTCGCTCGTCACGGTCTTCGTCGCTTTCTCCATGCTCATCGCGTATCTGCGCGCTTTGCTGCTGCAGTTAAAAGAAGAAAGTCAGACCGATGCGCTCACGGGCTTGCGCAGCCGGCGCCACTTCATGAGCGTGGCCCAGTTTGAGCTTTACCGCAGCACCCGCGCCGGCGACGCCTTCACGCTGGTGGTCATCGATCTCGACAATTTCAAATATGTCAATGACACGCAAGGCCATGCTGCCGGTGATGCGCTGCTGGTGGCAGTGAGCCGTTGCATGACCTCGACCTTGCGCGAATCCGATCTGGTGGGCCGGATGGGCGGGGACGAGTTTGCGCTGGCACTGCCCAGGACGAACCGTGCGGAGGCAATCGAAGTGCTGGAGCGGCTGCACGTCAATCTGCGCAGCTTGCTGCAGTCGTTTAGTCAGCGCGTCACCGCCAGCATCGGCGCGGTCTCGGTGCTGCCAGGCACTGAAGTGGCCGTTGAACGGCTATGTGACGAGGCCGATGGGGTGATGTATTCAGTGAAGCGATCGAGCAAGGATGCGGTGGTCGTCAAGATCTACATGGGACGGCCGCAGAGAATCGTGCGCTAGAGGCTTACAACATCCTCATCGCTGGACCAAGCCGGACATCTATCGTCAGCGCGCCTGCTATGATGTATCTTCCGGGCGATAGCTGTCGCCTCCTTTACTGCTCACCACTCAAACGGGGGACCTACAATGGCTTCCAACATCACTCCAGCCGCCACGCCCGAGGTCAGCGATCAGTCCGAGCTACCTGTTAAGCGCATCACTTCTACCGAGCTGATGGAAGGTCAGCGCATTATTGAAATTGTCCACGGCGATAAAATCTACCGCCTGTGCCTCACACGAACCAACCGGCTGATCCTGAACGCCTGACGTATCGGCAGCAAGCGAGCGACCGGGTCTGCGTCAATCACGCCAGCTTAAACAGTACGGATGCATCCTGATCATTGGCAAAAGCGGCGCAGAGACGATGAAAACCGTCGGCGATCACCATGGTGCCGCCGTGGGTACCGCATACCAGCAGGATGGGCGATAAAGGGCGATGCTTCTTGATCTCTTTGTTCTGCCGCATGCAGTCAAAGGTCTGCACTTCCGCCATGGGCGTATGCGACGCGCGCAAAATATCCCGCGCAGGAATGCTGCGCACCTTGGCGCGCTTTAGGCGCTTCACTAACCTGGCCGCCATGCTTGGGCCGAACGTCAAACTCAAATAGGCGCGGGCTGCAGGATAAACCTTTTTTTTCGGCTTCTTCAGCCATTTGATGGTCTTGCTCATCTTCACCTCCTTGTGGAAATATTAGCGCAGAGATAGGCCAGGCGGCGCACACAACCGTTCCGAAGAGGCATCACTTTTGGTGAGTTCGCGCACCGTCCGGCTAAGAGGAAGTCGATACGATTTCTTATCGTAAAAATTTCTGGCCCATGCTATGCAAACGGCTGTCAAGCACGACCCATCGCCTGCGTCGGGCGAAGATACGACGCCTCAGCGCTGGCTCAAGCAGCTAGGTCCCGGCCTCATTACGGGCGCCGCCGATGACGACCCCAGCGGCATTGCGACCTATTCGCAATCGGGAGCACAGTTTGGCCATCAGCTGCTCTGGACGGTGCTGTTGACCTATCCGCTGATGGTCAGCATCCAGGCGATCAGCGCCCGCATCGGGCGGGTCAGCGGACATGGATTGGCGACCAACATCCGGCAGCACTATCCCGCCTGGTTGCTTTATGCCGTCGTCGGCTCCTTGTTGATCGCCAATACCATCAACATTGCGGCCGACGTCGCCGCGATGGGTGAAGCGACAGCGCTGCTCATCCCTGGCCCCAGTCACTGGTATGCCGCCGCTGCGGGCCTGATCTCTGTGGTACTCCAGGTCTGCATCCCTTATCAGCGCTATGTGCGCGTCTTGAAATGGCTTACCCTTGCGCTGCTCGCTTATGTCGTCAGCGCACTGTCGCTATCGCTGCCGTGGACGAAGATCATCGGAGCCATGCTGTGGCCGCACCTCTCGCTGGACACCCAGTACATCACCACGGTGGTGGCGGTGTTCGGCACCACCATTAGTCCCTACCTCTTTTTCTGGCAGGCCTCGCAAGAGGTGGAAGAATTGCGAGCCGACCCCGCCGCCAAGCCGCTGAAGCGGGCCATTGCCCAGGCGCGCAGCCAGCTGGGACGCATCACTGCAGACACGCGCATCGGCATGGCTTTTTCCAATCTGGTGGCGATGTTTATCATGGTGGCCAGCGCGGCCACGGCTGGAACGCATGGGGTGACACAGATCCAATCCGCCGCACAGGCCGCTTCTGCCTTGCGTCCTGTCGCCGGGGAGTGTGCATTTGCCATTTTCGCCGCCGGTATTGTCGGTACCGGCCTGCTGGCGGTACCCGTGCTGGCCGGCTCTGCGGCCTACGCCATGGCGGGGGCCTTCGGCTGGAAAAATAGCCTTGAGCTCAGCTATGGGGAAGCCAGGAAGTTTTACCTCATCATCATCGCGGCGACCATCCTCGGAACGCTCCTGTGCTTTACCCGTATTGACCCGATGCAGGCGCTGTACTGGAGCGCGGTGGTCAACGGTGTGGTGGCGGTGCCGGTGATGGTGGTACTGATGCACCTGGCGTCCAACAGTGCTGTGATGGGGAAGTTGCGGATCTCGCGCTCCCTGGCCTTCTGGGGATGGCTATGCACTGCCGCAATGGCCGTCGCGGTCGCGGCAATGTTCTGGACGATGTATGTGGGCGCGACACATCCATCCTGAGACTATCCCCTGATTCGGGTCACCGACGCTGTGATCGCGCGAGTGGCGCCCATCGTTAGCTCCCGAACATAAAAAGAAGCCTCGCCATTGCACAATGAGATTTTCAATCAGGAGGTTGCCATGAAATCGTCACACACTGATGCCATCGCCTTGCTGAAGGCCGACCATCAAAAGGTCAAGGGATTGTTCAAAGATTTTGAGCAGCTGAGTGACCGGTCCAAGGTCAGCAAGAAAAAACTCGCCGACCAGATCTGCCATGAACTGTGGATGCACACCGAGATTGAAGAACAGATCTTCTATCCTGCGGTGCGTAGCGCCATCAGCGAAAGCGATCTGATGGACGAGGCCTTGGTCGAGCACGCAGGCGCCAAAACGCTGGTTGCGGAAATCAGCGATATGGGTCCAGGGGACGATCTGTACGATGCCAAGGTGAAAGTGCTGTCCGAGCAGATCGATCACCACGTCGGTGAAGAGGAAAACGAAATGTTTCCTCTGGTGCGCAAGTCCGGGCTCGACTTGGAGGCGCTGGGGAAACAGATGAGCGAATTGAAGGAATCGCTCTCCGAACGGGTGAGCGTATAACACGCCTATCCTTGTCTCACTGCCCCCGATAACGTTCCCGGGATTGGTCGCGCCGCCGCCTGCATAGCGGCGCGATGAACCACAGCAAAGCCAAAATGGCGAGCGTGATGAGACCACCGCTCACGCTCAAGGTGCCCATTTCGGTCCCCAACTGAATTACCACTCCCACATCCATCGCTACTGCCAGCGCCAAGGGTACGAGCGCCCAACTGATCAGCTTTGAAGAGATCGCCGTGATCTCCGCAGTCACGCGGCTGGGCGAAACGAGGCGGTGCCATGCGGCCGGCGCCATCACCAGACCGATTGAAACGACAACGAGCATCAGGGCCGCCAGGTGGCAATAGCGCGAAAAAACTCCCATGTCGACGAAGCGCTGATTGAAGACCGCGATCGTTTGAAAGCCAAACAGTGCCTGAACGCCCGGCAAAATCATCCGGGCCTCTTCCAGCACGTTGCGCATCTGATCCTTCAGGCTATTCTCTTCTGTCGCTGGCGGCATTGTCTGATCGCTCCTGGCTCGCGGATAGTCTGACCCATATTGTAGGGTCTGCGCTGCGTCGCCTGCGCGCGATAGCGCGCTACGCAAGACTTGAAAGCCAACAAGGCACTCAGTGCGGAAGACTCACATCAGCGACCCCGTGGTTGCCATAGATCCGCCTTTTGTACGGTGGATTGAGCAACACGCGTTCGATAACCTGCTGAGGCACGCCACAGTGAAGTAAATAGCGCTGGGCCGGAGCGACGCCTGCGACATGCATCAAAGAAATCCCGCACTGGACCTGCTCGGCCATGGCCAGGTTCACCCGCCTGCTGGAGGACTGCGTATTAATCCGTTTCTCCTTTGAACAGCAGCGCCAAGCCGACCCACTGACGTGAAGCCTGCGCGTTTGTCCTATGGGAAATGATTAGTTTGACGCGCTTATTGTAGCGTTTTTCCTCCTGCCACCAAAGACCATGCCTCTGGCTTGCGACATGCTACTTCCGTTGAGTTTGCATGTTTATAAATGCAAATCTTAAGAGTTACCCTATACTGAATGGGCCAAAACGGAGGTGCGCATGAAGGTACTGATCGCAGACGATTCATGGGATACGTGCGAAATTCTGAGTATGTACTTGCAGCAGGAGCGCCACCAGGTCGAAGTCGCCCTGACATCGGACCGGGTGCTTGAACTAGTCCCGAACCAGCACTACGATGTAATCCTACTTGACCTATGGATCCCGGATATGGACGGCTATATGCTGGCCCAGGAAGTCCGGCGCCGTTACCGCACGCGGGACTGCACGCGGTTGATCGCGCTCTCCGGCGCGCCGTATGACCCGTCCCATCCGTGTGCCACGGCCGCCGCTTTCGAGGGCTTCGTCGCCAAGCCGTTCGACATGCGCGCGCTCAGTCAGATATTATCCAGTGCGTACCCGGTGTCGTGACGCGTCGCATCGGGTTCGCCAAGAAAGGAAGACTATGCGAGATTACCAAGAGGACCGCAGGCGCCTGTACCACCAGCTTAAGTGCCTGGCGGCGGGGTCACTCAGTATCGAAGAACAGCGGCAGCTTGACCGCGAACTCGTCGTTCGCGGCCTCGCGCGCCAAGACGAAGAGCATGGCCCGACGATTACCCAGAAAGGCAGGCAATTCCTCTTCCATATGGATTGCGAAGACGCTCTCCAACAGCTGTTCCAGTTCAAGGAAGCACCTTCGGATCAGCAAGTGCTGCAATGGCTTCTTGCCGAGCGTTTTGTGCTGGCGCCGATGCACGCCGGTGCACAGTGGGAGGTGACGGCGCGCGGCCGGGGATGGCTGGAATCGTTGGCGCCGCTCCCATGCGGTAGCCGGGCTGGTTGAACGCACTGGGGCGGCAGTGGTCTCAAGCTTGATGGCGCAGCACCGACTGCATAACTTCGGATTCCCAGATGCGCAGCGCATCCTCAAAATTCAGCGCTGCCAGCAGTTCGCCCAGTTGCGCTAGCAACGTGTCCGCGACTTGGCCAGTCATCTCCGGCTTGAGTTGATCGAACATCTCCAGAGCGCGGTAGTCATGCGACCTTAGCAGGGCCGCAAATTCTTCGCTGCTGACGAGCCTGAGGCTGGCCTGCGCAGGCGCCGTCGGCGCATGTTCGCTGAGCCACTGCTCAGCAGCTGCGGAAAATTGCGCCATACTGTCCTGCAACGGCGCCAGATCGATTGTCTGCTGATTTTCCAGGGCAAGCTGGGCCTCTAATGCCTGGACGGCAAAACGGTGGGCGCCCAGATTGCCTAAGGCACCGCGTATGCTGTGCAACAGCCGTTTGGCCTGAGGCACATCGCTGGCCTGCAGCGCGGTTTGCAACGCAGTCATTTCCTGTTCGGTACGGATCAGGCCGTCGCGCACGGTGTCGACCACCATCTTGTGCATGGAAGGGTTCTTATCCAAAATGGTTTGCAGCATGGTGGGCGAAAATGCATCCCGTTTATGTCCTGCTTCTTTCGGTAATGCAGGATTGGCGGGCGGCTCGGCTTGGGTCGCCAGCCGGCGCAATAAGTCGAACATCTCGTCCATGACCACGGGCTTGGGCAGGAACTCATCCATGCCCGCCGCCGCGCAGCGCTCGACCTCCTCGGCAAACACCCCAGCGGTCATGGCCACGATCGGCAAGTGCAGCCCAAGCTCTTGTCGAATCGCGCGGGTCGCCTCAAAGCCATCCATGACTGGCATTTGCACGTCCATCATGACCACGTCAAAGCCATCGGGATGGGCACGCAGGATGGCGACGCCTTCCTCGCCGTTATTGGCCATCTCGAAGTGCGCGACTTTGCCCGCCAGCATTGCCTTGGTAATCATCTGGTTGACCGGGTTGTCTTCCACCAGCAGGATGCGCAGGCGGGCAATCTGCCGGTCCACCGGCAGCGACGACTGGGCGCTGGGTTCCGATCGCTCGGCCAACTTGCGCAGGACCTTGGGAGTAATGGGCTTTCTGATCGTATTGGCGGTTGCCGCATCCCCGCCAGCCTGTCCACTGCCGCCGCGGTTAAACGGGGTTTCGACAAAATAAGTTTCTGCCGAACTCCCCAATCCTTCTGCAGCCAGCACGGCGTGGATAGCGTCCACTTGCGCGCGCTGGGACGCTGAGATCAAGAGCATCGATACCGCACCGACCCGCATCGTGCCGCGCGCCGTCTCCGTCTTCAGTTCGCCAAGGGAGGCGTATGCCGCAGCGCTAAAGCGGCAGTAGGCGCAAGTGCGCAGGAATAGCTGTCGGCTGCGTTCGCAATCATCAATGAGCAGCAGGCCCATCTCTTTCGTTTTGACGACTTCCTGCGGCGCCGAATCGAGTGGCAGCTTGACGTGGAACATCGATCCCTCGCCGGGCGCACTGGTCAGCGTGATACTGCCGCCCATCATGTCGACCAGGCGCCGGGTGATCGTCAGCCCTAATCCCGTGCCGCCGAATTTCCTGGTCGTTGATGTATCGGCCTGGGTAAAGGACTCAAAGATCCTTTCCTGCTGCGCCTTGGTGATGCCGATGCCGGTATCGTCAACGGTCAGGCGCAGCCATTTTCCTTCGGCACTCGTTTCAATCAGCAACGCCACATAGCCCTTGTGGGTGAATTTGACCGCATTCGACAGCAGATTGGTGACCACCTGCTGGACCCGCACAAAGTCGCCGATCACGTAGCGCGGCATGCTGGCGCCCAAGCCCACCAGCACTTCGATATCCTTGCCGGCGCCGCTGGCGGCCAGCAAGGCGGCCGCGCTGTCGATAATGGCCTCAATGTCGTAGCGCTCATGCTCGATTTCCATGCGTCCGGCTTCGATCTTGGAAAAATCCAGCACATCGTTCAGGATGGCAATGAGCGACAAGCCGGACGCGCGGATGATGCCGACATACTCGCGCTGCTCGTTCTCCAGGGGCGTGTTTTCCAGCAGCTGGGCGATCCCCAGTACCGCGTTCATGGGGGTGCGGATTTCGTGGCTGATGTTGGCGACGAACTCGCTCTTGGCGCGGTTTGCCGCCGCCGCCTTGCGTTCGCTCTCGGCCTGGCGCATCTCCGCTTCCTTGCGCTCGGTGATGTCGGTGACGAGGGTATAAAAGCCCTTGGTGTTGCCTTGTTCATCGGTGTCGGCGATGAAGTCGGCCATAAAGTGTTTGGTGGCGGGCAGGTCCGTCCGGCTGATTTCAAAATGCACGTTATCCCCAGACAGCGCTTTATGCATGTGCTCGCGCAGCCGCTCATACATGGGCGGCCCCAATACGTCGGCCACACGCCGGCCGATCATGGTCGACGGCACGATGCCCAGCAAGCGCTTGTAATGGGCATTGGAAAAGGCGTAGCGCTCGTCCTGGTCGATATAAGCTATCAGGGCCGGTATGTTATCGGCGATCATCTTCAAGCGCCGTTCGCTGAACACAATCCGTTCTTCGCGTTCAATTTGAGTCGTGACGTCACGGATAAACGCCAGTGCGGCAACGCCGTCTTCCTGCGCGATCTTCGCCAAGGAAAGTTCCACCATCACCTTGGAGCCATCCTTGCGCTGGGCCTGCAGGCGCGCTGGCGGCATGGCTTTGCGCTCCCCGCTACTGGCCGCAAACCGTGCCATGCCGTTCAAGTGCGCGCTGCGCGCGCCCTCGGGAACAATCAGGTCCGCGACGCTGCGCCCGATCGCCTCGCCGGCGCTCCACCCGAAGATCTCCTGCGCGCGCAAATTCCACTCGATCACTTCGCCCCGGCTGTTGGCCAGCACCACAGCGTCGGGTGCGCCCGCCAGCAGCGTTCTCAGAAATAACTGCTGCGCGCGCATGCGCCGCGCGTCGGCCTCGCGCGCGCCCACCAGGCGATAGAACTGGTTGCTCAGTGCGCCGATTTCATCGCGCCGGTCCGTATGCAGCGACTCGCCCTGCAAGATGCCGGCGTCCAGGCAGACCACTTCACGCTGCAGCTTTCGCAGCGGCGCGACAAAGCGGTAGGCCAGTACCGCACCGATGGCGCCGGTCACCGCCACCAACGCCAAGACGCACGCGACGGCCGAGCTGCGCACCGCTTCCAGAGCCGAAAACTCTTCCTGATAAGGATAACTGCCCACCACCGTCCAGTCGGCATTTTTCAGCTTGACCGAGGAGTAGACAGCCGAGTTGCCTTTCGCATCGCGGCGGATGGTCCAACCGGTGCCTTCCAGCACCGCCGGAAATACCGCAGCATCGCGCCCCAGCGCCTGGGAGGCCGGATGCATCACCAATGCCGGATTGGGATGGCTGATCAGCGAGCCGTCGCCGCCGATGAGCATCAAGAGCCCGACATGTTCTTCATTGCCGAGCAAGGTATCGACCAACTGCTGCCCGTCGAGGTCCATGCTGCCGCCCACATACCCTTTGACCTGTCCGTTGACCAGAATGGGGACGATGATTACGGTCATCGGTTTGCCCGAGAGCGCGCTGCGCACCGGATTGGAGACTACGGGGACTTGTCTGGACACCACTTCCTTGAAGTATTCACGACTGGCAATGTTCAGCTTGCGCTCGGCCGGGCCGCGCAGGTTCGCCAGCACATTGCCATCCAGGTCGATCAGGCCGACATTCCAGAACTGATGGGTCAAAGTCGGCGAGGCTGCCATCCGGTCCAGCAGTAGGTCATGCCCAGCCCTCATGACGGGCTCCACCAGCTCGCCCAGGGCACGCAGGTCATCAATGCGATCGGTCAATTCCTGGTCCAGCCGCTTGGCCACGCCCTGCATCAGCAGGTAGTGCTGCGTTCCGATGGCTGGCTCCATGCGCGACTGTACAAAATGCCCCACCAGATAAGCCATCACGCTGGAGGAGACCACGACGAACAGCATGATGCTCACGACCAGCTTGGTCTTAATCGAATGCAAGGCATTGACCAGATGCGGAGCTTCGGCGCCGATGGGACCGTTCATGGCATCACTCCAGTACGTGGCAGCGGTTTCGCCCTTGGCGCTTGGCCACGTAAAGGGCGGAGTCGGCGAGAGCCAGCAGCGCCACAGGATCGTCGCTCTTGCCCTCAACCCAGGCGGCCAGGCCGATGCTAACGGTCACGTACGGGCTCACCTGCGAACGGGGATGCGGCAAGGCCAGCTGCAAGACGCGCTCGCGCATCCAGTCTCCCAGACCCATGGCGTCCTGCGCGCCGGTACCTGGCGCGATGAGGACAAATTCCTCTCCGCCGTAACGGGTCAACACTTCGCCGGGCCGGCGCATCGCTTCAGCCAGGGCCTGGCCGACTCGGCGCAGACAAATGTCCCCCTGCACATGCCCCAACTGGTCATTGTAATCCTTGAAGTGGTCGATATCGATCATGGCGATCGTCAGCTGTCCACCGTAGCGCGAAACGCGGGCCAATTCGGCTTTTAATGCTGCATCGCAGTAGCGCCGGTTGTACAACCCTGTCAGCCCATCGACGTTGGCCAGCTCCTGTAGCTGCAGGGTCTGCTGGCGAAGCGACAGCTGCGCGCTGACGCGCGCACGTACGACAAGCGCCTGCAGCGGCTTGGTCAAAAAGTCCACCGCGCCGGCCTCCAATGCAGACACTTCTGTTTCGGCATCACATTTGGCGGTGAGCATCATCACCGGGATCGGTTCGAGCAACGCGTCTTTTTTGAGCAGATCGCAGACCGCGATTCCGTTCATGTCCGGCAGCTGGAAGTCGAGCAGGATGAGGGTGGGCTGGAGCGAGGCGGCCAGATGAATGCCCCGTTGTCCGGAATTGGCGACCGAAATCTTCGCCATGTCGCTCAGCAAGGAATACAACAGTTTGGCGACCTCGGGGCTGTCGTCAATGATCAAGATGCGGCGCGAAAAGTGGGTCGTCACACCGGACTCCAAAGGAAGGGTTGTCTACACTGTAGCGCATAGCCCGCCGCCAAGGATATCATTCCATTATCAGTGCAAAATTGCCACGACTAAAAGAAACAAAAAATGGAGGGAGAAGCTCTGCGGCGCCGGGCCGCTGATGAACAGCTTTTAACGGTCGAAATGGCAACATTTTACCCTTTTCTTCGTCAGAAAAATCAACTGTGCATCAATATGATTAAGTTTGATTGTGCAAAATTTCGCTGTGCTATGATGGTCCGCTGTGCGGCGATGGAGTTCCGTGAGCACGAACGGGTGCCACCGCCCGAGAATTCTAAGACTGTTCTGGGAGGTGAAAGGATGTCGGTGCTGTTTCCAAATTTACCCGGCCGTTATACGCGGGCGGGAACTGTTGCTTTCGACGCGCATTTCAACGGTGATCGGGTCATTTGCGAGATCTCGGCAACCGCGCTGTTTGACCATTTCGGCGCATTGTCGCTGTCCGGGGTCGACCTCGTGGCCGCCTTCGAGCGCAACCGCAGCGCGATCGAGGCGACAGCCCGCGCCATCGTGCCGGAACGATCTCCCAAGGGCCAGTGCGTGCTGGTGGCTGAAGACTTTTGATGCTGTTCTTTACTGAAGTGGCACGGCGCCACCTTCCCACTCCGGAGGTGCTGCAGGCTGCCATTTCCTCGGGCCAGGTAGATATCGCTAGGGATTGTGGTCGGAGGGCGTATATCATTTCACTACAGTGTCCGAATGTGGGAGCGGTCGCAGCAGCGATATACCGGCGCAATGGCTGGATACTGACGGTAGCGGATTTAGAAGGCACGGCTTTACTAATCGCCATTGCGCTCATCTTGTTTCTGACAGCCCAACTTTGAGATTTTTGAGAAAGACCATTCCATGGCAAACACCGACACCAAAGTTCTGACGGCGCACGTGCCTTTGCCATTGGCGGATAAGGTGGACCAGCTGGCGGCACGCCTGGAGCGCTCGCGCGGTTGGGTAGTCAAGCAGGCGCTTGCCGCATGGGTGGACATGGAAGAGGAGCGCAGCCGCCTGACCCGCGAAGCCATGGAGGATGTTGACGCTGGCCGCCTCGTTGACCACCAGGCGATGCAGGCCTGGGCCGACAGCCTGGACTCTGACAGTCCTCTGCCGGCGCCGGTGCTGCCTTGAGGCGGGTTCAGTGGAGTGGCAAGGCTTCTTCGGATGTTGTTCGTCTTCATGAGTTTCTTTCCGCCGCCAACGCATCGGCCGCCGCGCGTGTCGTAAAAACCCTGGTGGCTGCGCCCAACGATTTGCTGGCCAATCCGCGCATTGGCGAACGACTTGAGGAATTCAATCCGCGCGAAATCCGGCGCATCCTGGTCGGTCGCTACGAAATGCGCTACGAGATTGTGGAGTCGACTATCTACATCCTGCGTCTTTGGCACACACGAGAGGAGCGCTGAGAAACTGGTCCGGTGCGATCATGCAACGGACAATGCCCAACTTGTTTCGCATCAGTTCAAAGGCGGCGTGCGCGAGATCCAAGACCAATCGGGCCTCGGAGACACCCAGCGGGGGCATGCCATCGACTTGCTTGCCGTTTTTTCCCAGCGCATCGAGCGCCTCGGCCAGATTCGCCGGCTCAAACAAAATCGTTGCCATCTTTCCTCCTTTCGTACCGATGCCATGCCCCGAATCATCCATTCTTCAGGGCTGCTCGGTTTCATATCATCGTCCATATATGGCAAGCACGGCGGTATGCAAAACCATCGATTGCCAAGCGGAATTGACCAGGTAGCAATACGTCAATGTGGTTTTCTTGATATCGTCAGCTTGCCATCTGGCATAACCGGCAATCAAAAAGCCGACCTTTTAGGGGAATTGATATGAAACTGAAGCTTCTGGCAATATCGCTGTTGGCCTCCACAGCTTTCTCTGCTTCCGCCGCTGACCAATCCTTCTCGATCACACCGAACATTGCGCTGAACTTCGACGGCTTCGCCCCATTCCTGTCGGGAAGCGGCGGCAGCGATACCCTCACGTTTACGGGCGCGCCGGCCGGCATGTACGAGGCTGTTCTGTCATACAGCAGTGTGAACGTGAAAATTAATAGCGCAAGTCTGAACGGCGATGCGCCTGTTTTCTTACAGGCCGGGAATAAGACCAGCCTCGGCACGTTCGACATCATTTCCTCGGCACCTTTTACGCTGAAGTTGTGGGGCACCGTAACAGGCGATCCAGCAGCTGCAGCGTATTCGGGCCAGCTCACTATCACGCCTGTACCGGAGCCCGCGACCTACGCCATGCTGCTCGGGGGATTAGGCCTGCTGGGCCTTGCCGGCCGTCGCAAAGCTTAAGTTGGGGCCGCGCCACGCATTAGTTAATGGCTGTCCGCTCCCGCCCTGGAGGTTGCTTGCCATCAGGGCGCTACACATTACCGTGTCCCTGACCGACATCATTGATATGTGTCGCTATGTCGCATTCACATTCCTGATTTGCAGCTTCTTTCGAGGAAAGCGCTACCATGAGCCACCACCCTGAGCGTAGGCGGGATCTTGTAACGTCGCAGCAGATCACTCAAGCGCTTCGACTGGCTGCCGAATATGGTTATGACCGCGCACGGCGTCATATGGAACAGGCCGGTATTCCCAACGAGCTGATGACGCAGCTTCTTCTTACTCGCTATGATCGCCGCTCGGATCGCTCAGCCACCGTGTCAGCACATCCCTAAGGTATACGCCATCTCATAGGCTGCGAAGCTCGCCTGCATAGAAAACGGGCCAGAGCCCTGTACCAGCGGTGCCGAGGGCAAAACAGAATAGCCGAACAGGGGCGCAAAGCTGAAACGACTTATGTGATTGAATCACATTCTGGCTTTCCGTCGACGCATGGATGGATCTGAAGGCTGCGGGCTGCGTCAGCCCCGTTCCAAGCTACGTTCCAAGCTATCTTCCTGTACAGGCGACATAGAGCTTGGTAACGGCGTTGTTGCATAAATCCATCCTCAATGTGGGCGACTGACGTTTACGCGCAACGGTACATCCGGCGGATGCTCTCAAGAAACCGAACCGTTAGTGCACGATTCGGGAACAACAACGGAGATCTGATTAATTTGATATCCAAGGGCCGCAGCGCGGCGGCGTAACGCGGCAATGCTGCGTTGACGTTGTTGGTCCTCGTAGTGCTGCTGGCCTTTGTCCACATAAGCTTCTCCGCGTGTCAGCATGAAGTACACCATGCGGGCAAGCTTGTGTGCGACGGCGGTATTAGCGCGCGGTTTGTCCATGCGAGTGCATAGTCGCCGGTAAAAGGCGCCCAGGGCCGATTGGCTGCGTGAGAGCGCCATCGCGGCCATCTTCAGGATCTGGCGCGCTCGGTTGGCCGATCGTTTGGTAGCGGCCGTCAGCACCTTGCCGCCGCTAATCTTGGTGCCGGGGCAGAGCCCGAGCCAGGAACAGAAATGCTTGACGGAGGCAAAGCGGCTCAGGTCCGGGCCGATTTCGGCCAGCAGTTTCAGCGCTGCAGTCACTCCCAGCCCATTGATGCGGGTCAGATCGACGCCGGCCCAATCGGCCAGCGCCTGCCGTAAGTCATATGCCTGCCCCGCCAACGTGCCCGCGCGTGGCGCGTGGCCGATATCGACGTGGCCTCGCCGGCGATCGGTCAATAAGGTGTTGAGCTTGGCATCGCACTCGGCCAGGTGACGCCCGATATCGTCATACATGGCCAACGCTTGCCCCAGAACGAACAAGTGCTCGTCGCGCCAATTTCCGGTCAAAGCCTTGATTACCGCTTCGCCGGAAGCCTTGATGGACCGATGCCGAAGCTTGGCCAGCACCTGAGGATTGCGCTCGCCGTCGACAATGGCGCGCACAATGGCCTGGCCGCTGGCGCCCATGATGTCGGAAAGAACCTCGGTCAGCTGGATGTTCATTTGCACCAGGGCCTTTTGCATCCTTTGCACCCAACTGGTTTGTTCAGTGAGCAGCGTGTCGCGCTGGCGCATCACCGCGCGCACCACGCACACGTCCGCAGCAGGACGCCATGCGGCGCGCAACAGGCCAAAGCTCATCAGCTTTTGCAGCCACTGGCAGTCCTGCACGTCGCTTTTTCGCCCAGGAACGTATTTGAGTTGCCGGGCATCGACCAGCCAGACTGTCAAGCCGCGCTGCTCCAGTACCTCAAACACCGGAATCCAGTACACGCCCGTCGATTCCAGCGCCACCGTGTCCACGCCGCACGACAACAGCCAGTCAGCCATCGCGTGCAAATCGTCCGTCATCGGGCCGAATTCACGCACCGGCTGCTCGTCCTCTTGTGCCGGCACCGCCACAAAATGGCAGGACCCGCCGACATCGATTCCCGCGGCGTGTGGGAAAACCGCTTCTGTTTGCTTGCGCTTGGCCATGATCTGCTCCATCCTGAACAATGAATGGCAGCGCCATGGGAAACGTCGATTACGACTCGAACTCTCAAACGGGATGCGGCTTGCGCCGCTCACCAATGTCACCGACGACTCCCGAACCAGGCTGTTAATCGGGCTTGCCTGATGGCGTGGGCTGATGCCGCAGGCTCGCACCAATGTTCCGACGGTCAAACTGGCGCTGTCATTCTCGTTGTAGCCCATTTCGGTTTCTTGGGGAACACCTTACCCAGCATTGGGGATGAGAAGCTGTTAACTTTGACAGGAAGTGCGTAGATTCTGGCTTTTTGCCTGTCATGAAGCGCAAGGATAACCGGCAACGCCAAGGGCCAAAAGAGAAATACCGGATCACGAACTGGTCCTCGTACAACGCGGGGTTGATCGCCCGTGGCGATGTGACGGTTTGGCTCGAAGCCGGGCTGGAACAGCGGCCCCAAACCGGATCGGGCAAGCGCGGCAGGCCTTGCGTGTACGCTGACGCTACCATCCAGCTGCTGCTCGGACTCAAGCAGGTGTTTCGCCTGTCGCTGCGGGCGCTGCAAGGTTTTGCCAGTAGCTTGGCCAAGCTCGGCGTCTCCGGCCTGCGCGTGCCCAACTACACCACGCTGTGCCGCCGGGCGCGCCAGCTACAAGTGACGTTGCCGGTGTTGCGCAGCGGCCAGGCACTACATCTGGTGGTCGATAGCACGGGATTGAAGGTGTTCGGCGAAGGCGAGTGGAAGGTGCGCAAGCACGGCAGTTCCAAACGGCGCACCTGGCGCAAAGTGCACCTGGCCATGGACGTGCACACCGGCCAGGTCTGTGCGGCCTTGATGACGCACCAGGGCGTCGGCGATGCCGAAGTGCTGCCCGCGTTGCTCGACCAGCTCCCGGCCGGCGTGCGGATCGATGTCGTTGGCGGCGACGGCGCATATGACACCAAGGCATGTCACGCCGCCATTGCTGCCTGCGGCGCGCAGCCCGCGATCCCGCCGCGTGAGGGCGCTGCGCTGTGGCCACTGCGCAGGCCGGGCGCGGCCTGGCGCAACGAAGCGATCACGGCCATCGCTAACGGCAGTCGCAGGAAGTGGAAGGCGGCCAGCGGCTATCATCGGCGCTCGCTGGCGGAAACCTTGATGTATCGGCTGAAGGTATTATCGGGCCGGGAGTTGGCCGCACGCACGATAGACGTGCAGGCGACGGAAGTGGCGGTTCGGGTGGGCGTGCTCAATCGCATGACCGCGCTCGCCCGCCCTCAGTCCGTCCGCATCGTGTAAATTGCACATGGGTTTGGGCTGATTGCCGTCAGACTCGATTTATGCAACAACGCCCTTGGTAACTAGTACGCAAAACCCTAATTGCTAGAGCAAATTCGCATGATTATCATTTGATAAAGCTTTGCTGTTTCGATCCTGACATTCGCCACGCAACATGTCGATAGCCCCCTAGCCAGTACAACTTCCTTTTTTCCTTCGCTGCCGCCCTGTGCATATTCAAGGGATTAGCTTTTTTTCTCCCTTGTTGAATGGTCAGAAAATAAAGGATTTCCGCCCCTAAAAGTGGTGATGCAGAGCGATTTATATTTGGCATTAATATGGAAACACGCCCTCAACAATACACGATTGACCTATCGGCACATTGCCCCAAAAACCGTCCGCAGCTAATCGTCGAAATGGCACCAAGCCATCTCTTCGAGCTGTTCGGATATCCACTGCTCCGAGATAATTTTGATGGAAGCGTTGGCACTTATATTTTTGTATCCCAATCGAACGATGTTGTTGCTATCGATTACCTGACGGAGACTGTCTGGCAGTTGTGCTCTGGATCTATTAGAAAGAGATTCTGGCGATCTCGGGTTGCTAAGCGTTTGAATATCGAGGCGGAAAATAGGGAAATAGCGGGTGCTTTTTCTGATTGGCTGTCTCACAAGGTGAGGTGCAAAATTTGCGATTGGCCATAGATTGCGACACCTGACAAAGTCTTCCAGCCGGTAAGAACATAAACCCGCATCGCCCATCAAAGGAGGCGCGTATGGCAGCCGGATTGTCGTGACGGGCCGTGGTGAAGAACCGTCGCACGCGATGCATGCACTCTTGCCGCGAGCCGGGAATGCTTCGCCAACTTGCCCGCACCCCGCCGGTCCAGCCCCATTTCCGGCTGTGTCTTTGCACCTATGCTCCCGTCATCCGGTAGCCGCGCGGCGGGACGGCAACGCCGCATCGACGGTGCTGGGCAATATACGCGCAGCGTACTGCGCCAGTGGGAAGTCGAACGTGCCACGCAGGTTGATGCCTTCTAGATTTGTCGGCGCAATGCGGCGCAGGTCGTCCGAAAACAACTTCTCGCCCCCCATCGTCTCGATACGCTCCATGGCACTTTGCATGTACATGGTATTCCAGGCCATGAGCGCATTTGAGAGCAATGAAAGGCTCGACGAAACCGCCGCCATGGTGTCGTGGCGTTTAGCCAGCTCATTGGGGATCTTGCCGGTATGGATGGCGCGGTACAGCACGTGCACCGCTTCGCCGCGGTTCAGGGCATGACGCAATTCGCGGCGGAAGGTCGTATTTGTAAAATAGTCGATCAGGAAGATCGAGCGCAGCAAGCGGCCCAGGTGGACGCCGCCGTCATAGACGTCCTGGCCCCGCGCGGAAGAGCCGAAGCGCTGCAGCGCCTGTACCGCTGTGCAGCGTCCGCTATGGATCGAGGCCACCACCCGCATGAATTCGTCGTACACGGCTTCAATCTTGGCCAGATCGATGTCGCCAACGGTCGCCAGCGCCACCTCACCGGGCACCATGTGGCCCAGCGGGACGTGCAGGAGCCTGTCGCGCATGTGCTCCAGCACCGGGCACAGGTCGAAATGCAGGCATTTGGCCACGCCCATGGCAAAGTCGGTATACCCGTGCGTGTCGACCGCCAGCTGCGCAACGTCTTCCGTGGCGCTTTGTCGCACCGCGCCCTCGATGGCGGCGCCGGCCTGGCGCTCCTTGAGCAGGATGGGCTGGTCGTGAATGACGCCCCAACCATCTTTTTTATGGGAGTAGATGCCGATCGATGCGGTGCGCCGACGGGGATCGGTGCGCGCCTGCCAAATGGTGCGGGTGGTCTCCAGGCTCATCATGTCGCTCGATGCCAGATCGCCGCGCCCCCAGTGGGCCGCGATCGGATGCCGGTGCATGAATTGCAGCACCGCGTCCGAGGCCTCGCGCAGTTTACGCTCGTCGGCGGTGCGCTTCATCATCGAGCGGATGGCCGACGGCGTCAGTTCGGGAATCATCCGCGCGATGTCGGCCGCACTGAGCGACGTGCCGTGGGCCAGCACCGCCGCATAGACCAGCAGCAGCTCGCTGCGCGAATGGGGCTCACGGCCAAGCAGGAGCCAGGAGAAGCGCACCTGGCTGTCGATCTGCAGGATGATTTCCGGGAGTTGTCCCAGTGGGCGCCCCTCGTAGAGCGCCCGGCGGATGGCGTCGATGTGCTTTTCTTCCTTGTCGGCCGTGAGCGGTTCGGTGTGAACGCCACGCTGGTCGATGTTGACTTCGCCGAGCAGACAAGCGTCGCGCAGGCGCTCCAGGCCCAAATCCAACAGCGCGACACGCGGCGCCAGAAACTCCTTGGGATCCTGCGGCCAGCCGAGATGGCCATAAAAATGATTGCGCTTGGCTTTCCACTCCTCTGGTGGGATCAGGAGGGTGGAACGGCAGCGGAAGGAAAAACTGTGCTCGATGAATACCGAGCCGTTACGCAGCGCCATACGCAGTGCCGAGAGCGTGCCCCATTCGAAGGCGTACAGCGCGTTGACGCGGTCTTCGCCGTGCACGAATTCGCGCCACACCCGGCCCAGTTTGATGTCCGTATCATCTGGCAAAGTTGCCTGGCCTGACTTGCTGTAGATCTGGCGCAGCAGGTTGATAGCGTCGATTACCGGATGCTGGGCCTCGGACTGGAACGGCAGCTCCACCAGCCTGGCCAGCATGGCGCGCGCCTGCGCGCCCTTGGTCAACAGCTGCAGGCGAATCAGGCTGCTGCGGCTGGGCGGCTTGCGCTCGCGGATGTCGGCGATAAGCTCGACCAGTTTTGTGCGCAGGCCTGGCAGGTCCAGCGCTTCATCGCCCGCGCATGCTTCGACGGAAGCGACGAACTCGTCCAGCAGCTTCTGCATATCCGGCCGCGCAGCGTCCACCTGCCGCGCTGCGTCGTTCTTGACGTCGTTGAGCCAGCGCCGGAACATCGCAAGCAGCTGGTCGGTGGTCGAGCACAGTGCGTAGCGCATGAAGCAGGCCGTCTCCAGTTTGCGCGCCAGCGGGCGAACCCGTTTGCTCACAGAGGGCGGGCGGTTGGCGCAGCGGCGGGCGTAATGGCGCACCAGTGCCTCGTTTACCTCCTGTGGCCACGCCGCCGGAACCTTGAGCCCATACAGCCGGTCGATCTTCTGGAAGAGTTCCTTCATCTGCACAGTGGAGTGCCGCAGCGGTACCGCCCACATCCATTCCTGCAGACTGCTATGTTCGTCAGTCGGCTTGGGCAGTTGCGTCGCCCATTCCGCAATCGCGGCGTCACCGACCTGGGTGCTCAAGAGCTGTTCCAGTTTGCCTTGGTGTGCCTGGATGGCGGATTGGATCAGGCGTTTCAGCTCCCGTTCATGGATGATGAGAATGCGGTGCTGATACATCCACGTCTTGACCCGCATGAGCAGCGTAGACGTGTCCGGCCGGCCCATCATCAGCTCCTTCAGCCAACGTACCAGGTAACGCCGCCGGTGCTCGCTCATGGTTTCGAAGCGTAACGCTTCGTAGGCGACCCTCTGATGTTCAGACAGCATCCTCGGGTTATCGTCGTACAGCGACCGCAGCGTGCCGATCTCAGGAGGTGCGACTTTGATCTGGGCACCCAGATGGTTCCATAGCACCTGCGGGACTTGCTTGTAAGCATCGAGAGTGCAGCCGCTCATCCGGATGAAGCCCATGTGAAGGGCTACCGCAAGACGGTAGAGTGGTTGCCTGCGTCCTTCGATGACGCGGCGCTCGCTAGGGGAGAAGGTGAAGAAGGTGTTGAGTTCGAACTCGTTGAGTTCTGGGGAAATTGCACTGAGGCCGAGGTAGGGGGCATGCCAGTGATCCATAACGTTCCTTGCCGAAAGAACAATACATAGCAATCATACATGCATTTCCCGGCAAACAGCAACCACTTGATTTTTATAGAAAATTTTGCTGAACCTCCAAACGGCGCCCGCCGTTGTTGGGTGTCGATAACGTATCAGAGTGCAGCGAAATCAAAGGAACCCCTAAATCTGCGCCAGCACGTTCAGCGCCGCCAGTTGTGCGGCCTGCCTGCCCTCCTCCAGTGTCAGCTCCTTGCCCACAGCCCCCTGCCACACCACTTTGCCATCCTGCAGCGGCAGCTGGCCGGAGATGAACAGCAGGTCGCCTGCCTGGCTGACGGCGGTGTAGCTACCCAATGGCTTCGGTGGATTGGGCAGGCTGAGGCCACGTTCTTGCAGGCGTTGTTCGATACTCATGATGCGTCCTTTCGGTTATTGGATGGATTGAGTTTATCCATTACCTCGCCGTTGAAAAATGGGCTCTCAATTAATTGACTTGTTCCAAAAGCGCAAAAATATGGCCGAAATTGACGACATAAATGCTTGATTTTGCTATACTTTCCGCCTTCGATTGTGAGGAACACCCGCCATGTCTCTGCTTGACCACCAGCTTGAACTGCTGTCGCCCGCCAAAACCGCTGAAATCGGCCGTGAGGCCATCTTGCATGGCGCCGACGCGGTCTACATCGGCGGCCCCGCTTTTGGCGCGCGCCATAACGCCAGCAATAACATCGAGGACATCGCCAGCCTGGTGGAGTTCGCGCACCGCTACCGTTCCCGCATCTTTGTCACCCTGAACACCATCCTGCACGACGCCGAGCTGGAAGCGGCGCGCAAGCAGATCTGGCAGCTGTACGAAGCGGGCGTGGACGCGCTGATCGTGCAGGACATGGGCCTGCTGGAAATGGATCTGCCGCCGATCCAGCTGCACGCCAGTACCCAGTGCGACATCCGCACCATGGAAAAAGCCAAATTCCTCGGCTCCGTCGGCTTCTCCCAGCTGGTGCTGGCGCGCGAGCTGACGATTGAGCAGATTCGCAAGATCCATGCAGAGGTCAAGACCCCGCTGGAATACTTCATCCACGGCGCGCTGTGCGTGGCTTACTCCGGCCAGTGCTACATCTCGCACGCCGACACCGGCCGCAGCGCCAATCGCGGCGACTGCTCGCAAGCCTGCCGTCTGCCTTACACCCTGAGCGACAGCAAGGGCGGCGTGGTCGCTTACGAAAAGCACCTGCTGTCGATGAAGGACAACGACCAGAGCGCGAACCTGGAAGCACTGGTCGATGCCGGCATCCGCTCCTTCAAGATCGAAGGCCGCTACAAGGACATGGGCTATGTGAAGAACATCACGGCCCACTACCGCCTGTTGCTGGACGAGATCCTGGAACGCCGTACGGAATTCAGCCGCGCCGCCAGCGGCCACACCCGCATTCTGTTCACCCCGGACGTCGACAAGACCTTCCACCGCGGTCACACCGACTACTTCGCCAACGGCCGCCAGGATGAAATCGGCGCCTTCGATTCGCCCAAGTACGTGGGTGTGGAACTGGGTGTGGTCAACCGCCTCGGCACCGACCACATCGACCTGCTGGCCAATGCGCCAATGGCCAACGGCGACGGCTTGAACTACATGAACAAGCGCGAGACTGTCGGCGTCCAGGCCAACGTGGTGAAGAAGCTGGGCCAGAGCGAAGACGGCCAGCTGTGGCGCGTCTTCCCCAACGAGCAGCTGCGCGACTTGCCCGGCCTGAAGCCCGGCGTGACCATCATGCGTAACCGTGACCATCAGTGGGAAGCGGCGCTGCAAAAGAAATCGTCCGAGCGCAAAGTCAGCCTGCATCTGACGCTGAGTGAAGATGCCGGTGGCCTGCGCCCGACAGGCTTACGCCTATCGCTACGCGACGAAGACGGCATCACCAGCAGCACCCATGCCGCCATCGAGCTGCAGCCCGCGCAGCAGGCGGAGCAAGCGGAGGCCTCGCTGCGCGCCAGCCTAGGCAAGCTGGGCAACACCATGTTTGAAGTGGAAGAAATTGAACTGGCGCTGTCGCAGCCGTGGTTTGTGCCTTCAGCCGCCATCAACGCCCTGCGCCGCGACGCGATTGAAACGCATGAAGCGGCGCGTCTGGCAGCCTGGGATCGTCCGCAGCGCGCAGCAGCCGACGAGCCGCCAGCGGTCTATCCGGATACGCAGCTGAGCTATTTGGCCAACGTCTACAACGAAAGCGCGCGCGCCTTCTATCATAAGCACGGCGTGCAGATGATCGCCGCCGCTTACGAGTCGCACGAAGAGCCGGGCGAAGTGCCGCTAATGATCACCAAGCATTGCCTGCGCTTCTCGTTCAACCTGTGCCCCAAGCAGGCCAAGGGTGTACAGGGCGTTCAGGGTCAGGTGCGCGCCGAGCCGATGACCCTGGTCAGCGGCAAGGAGACCTACACCCTGAAGTTCGACTGCAAGCCCTGCGAGATGCACGTGGTCGGCGCCATGAAGCCGGGCATCCTGAACTCGCCGCCGCCATCCAACATCCCATACAGCCCGCTGGTGTTCCACCGCCAGCGCCCACGCGCCTAAGCGAAAAAGCAACACTCGCTGCGGGTATTTCAAGGCCAGTCAAGCCAGCTTGACTGGCCTTTTTGTTGTGGTGACGATTGGAGAGAATCTCTGCGATCAGTTTGGCGCAACATCCATGGTGCTGTAAGAATATTCCTACAACCACTAGGGGGATACTATGGGCGTCGCATTGATTACTCTGCATGGCATGGGAACCACACAACCGGACTATGCCAATGACTTGATTCACGCGCTGAAGGATCAGATGACTCCGCAGGCGTTCGCTGGGCTTTCGATCCAGTCTGTCTATTATCAGAAAATCCTGCAGGACAATGAGCAAAGGGTATGGAACAACACCGATGCCCAGACCAAGGTTCACTACGACGATTTGCGGAAATTCCTGCTGTTCGGCTTTGGCGATGCGGGCGGCCTGGAAAACCGCAAGGAGGATGACAACTCTGCCTATGAGCAGGCGCAGGTGGAAATCGCCAAGGCCTTGCTTGCGGCGTTCGAGGCTAAAGGCGCAGACACCGATGTGGTCTTCATTTCGCATTCGCTCGGCTGCCAGGTGCTGTCGAACTACCTATGGGACGCTCAAACCTGGGCGGCAGTTCAAGCCACAGGCACAGGCTCGTTGCCGGACGCGGGTATCTGGAAAACAAACGACACAACGCTGCCGGGCCTCTCTGCCGCGCAAAAGAAATTTCTCACCGGCGCTACGTGCATGGCGTGGGTGACGACTGGCTGCAATATCCCGATCTTTGTCGCAGCCCATGCAGTCATTGAACCCATCAAGCGCCCACGCCCAGAATTCGTCTGGAAAAACTTCTACGATCCTGACGATGTCCTGGGGTGGCCGCTACGCCCGCTGTCGGCGGCGTATGCTGCTTTGGTCGAGGATGTTTCAATGAATGCAGGCCGGGGCTTCCTCAACTGGGCATTGAAAAGCTGGAACCCCCTGTCCCACACAGCCTATTGGGACGACGACGATGTCGTCAAACCACTTGCGCACCTGCTGAGTTAGCAAGCGCCCGGAGCCATCGGCCCTGCGCGATTACTGCAGCGCTTCCGCAGGGCCGAAGAACTCGTAGTGCGTCTGCGCTTCCGGCACGCCCAGCTCGCGCAGCTGCGACTTCACCGCTTTCATGAATGGCGTCGGGCCAAGGAAGTAGGCGTCCACGTCGCGCGACTCGGGCAGCCAGTTGGCCAGGTGTTCGCGGGTAATGTAGCCAGTGGCATCCGCGCCCGCTTCCCCCTTTTCGTACACATAGTGGCGGCGCAGCTGCGGATGCGAAGCAGCCAGGCCATCGATATGGTCGCGGAAAGCGTGCACGCCTGCGTTGCGCGCGGCGTGGATAAAGTGCACCGGACGCTTGGTGCGCAGCGCCGCGCCCAGCATCGCCAGGGTTGGGGTGATGCCGACACCACCACTGATCAGCACCAGCGGCTTGTCGCTTTCCGCCAGGGTGAAGTCGCCAGCTGGCGGGAACAGCGACACCACGTCGCCCACCTTCACCGAGTCGTGCAGATGGTTCGATACCTTGCCGCCCTGCTCGCGCTTGACGCTGATGCGGTAGGTGCTGCCATTGCTGACGTCCGACAGCGAGTATTGGCGGCGCGCTTCCTGGCCGTCTGCGGTGACCAGGACGCTGATGTACTGGCCCGGCTGGTGAGCCAGCACCTTGCCGCCATCCACCGGAGCGAATACGAAGGAAGTGATTTCGTCGCTCTCCACCGTCTTGCTGACCACCTTGAATTCGCGGGCGCCGCGCCAGCCGCCGTCGGCTTCGGCGTTGGCGTCATAGATCTGCTTTTCCGCGCCGATAAGGATCTCCGCCAGCTGGCCGTAGGCCGCGCCCCAGGCCTCGATCACCGCATCTGTCGCCACTTCGGCACCCAGCACTTCACGGATCGCGCCCAGCAGCGCAGCACCCACCAGCGGATAGTGTTCCGGCTGGATCTGCAGCGACACGTGCTTGTTGACGATGGTGCCGACCAGCGGCCCCAGTGCTTCCAGGCGTTCGATATTCGAGGCGTACATCAGGATACTGGTGGCCAGTGCGCGCTGCTGCGAACCGTGATGCTGATGCGCCTGGTTGAAGAACGGCAGGACTTGCGAATACTCCTTGAACAGCTTTTGGTAGAAGTGGCGGGTCAGCGCCTCACCGCCCTCCTTCAGGATTGGGACGGTGGCGGTAATGATGGCGCGGTGTTCCTGGGACAGCATGATTTAGACCTCGATCAAGAATGAATGTGCTTCCACTGTAAAACAAATTCCATAAACATGCAAGTGATGTACATGTTTAGCAAAAAGCCGCAATGATGCATAATTTTTAAAATTGCCAGAAAGGTGAGCCATGCCAAGTCCCAATCTCAAAGCCGACGTCTACACCCGCAAACCCGGCCAATGGCAGGAAGCTTTCCAGCAGCTGCGCGGGATCTTGCTGGACACCGAACTGGCGGAAGACTTCAAATGGGGCCATCCCTGCTACACCTTCAACGGCCAGAACGTGGTGCTGATGCACGGCTTTAAGGAGTACTGCGCCCTGCTCTTCATGAAGGGCGCCTTGATGCAGGATCCGGAAGGCATCCTGGTGCAGCAGACGGAAAACGTGCAGTCCGCGCGGCAGATCCGCTTCACCAGCGCGCAGCAGATCACGCGCATGAAAAAAGTCCTCAAGGCCTATATCGATAACGCCATCGACGTGGAGCAATCAGGCGCCAGGGTCGAATTCAAGAAGACCGAGGAATTCGACATGCCGGAAGAATTCGAACGCAAGCTGGAAGATATGCCGCAATTGCGCACGGCTTTCGAAGAGCTGACGCCGGGCCGGCAGCGCGCCTACCTGCTGCACTTTGCCTCCGCCAAGCAGGCAAAGACGCGCGAGTCGCGCATCGAAAAATGCATCCCGTTCATCATGAGCGGCAAGGGCCTGAACGATTGAGTCCACCGGGCCAAGCAATTGCTTTTCGCTGAATCACCACGCCCTGCCTCTCTCCCTTGATGGAGGCACCCCGCGCACGCTTGACATTCTTGGTTACAAAAGATAACTTCCCGTAAACGTATTGCCGTGCAGCAATGTCTATGAAAGTTTCTTTCCTCGGGGAGGCATAATGAGAAATACGCTAATTCAGCGGCGGCTAACACAAGGTTTGCCTCTCGCCCTGTGCGCGCTGCTAGCCGCTTGCGGCGGTGGCGGCGCCGACACACCAGTAGCACAACCAAAAATCCTCGGCGCGCGCATGCTGCAAGGCGACGCCGCACCATCGGTCGAAACGGCACTCACGCCGGTTGGCGCCAGCGCCAGTTCGTCGGAACGCGGCGACCTGTCGGCGGCTGCGGCCATCGACCATAACGAAGGCACCCGCTGGGGCAGCGGCTTCAGCGACGACCAGAATCTGACGCTGGACTACGGCAAGTCAGTGCTGATCAACCGCGTCCACATCGAGTGGGAAAACGCCCACGCCAACCAGTACCTGCTGCAGGTATCGGACGATAACCAGACCTGGAAGACCTTCAAGTCAGTCGATAACAGCCAGGGCGGCATCGAGGACTGGTCCGGCCTGTCCGCACAAGGCCGCTACCTGCGCGTGCAGGGCGTGAAGCGCTCCACCGGCTACGGCTACTCGATCTTCGAGATCCAGGCTTTTACCGGCACGCCAGCCACGCAGCCGGTTGATCCTGTTCCGCCGGTGGTCGCTGATCCGACCAAACCGGGCGTAGCGGTCAAGCCTGTCGCTGCGACTTCTTCGGCAGTGGAAAACGGCGGCCTCTCGGCAGCCAACGCTATCGACGGCAACGTCAGTACGCGCTGGAGCAGCGCCTTCGACGACGGCGCCTGGATCCAGTTCGACTTTGGCGCCACGACGCCGGTTGGCTACATCAAGCTGCAATGGGAAAACTCGTACGGCAAGCAGTACAACATCCTCAGCTCCGACGATGGCCAGAAATGGACCCAGGTCCGCGCCATCACCAATGGCCAGGGCGGCACCGAAGAGCTGTTCAACCTCGGCATCAACGCGCGCTATGTGCGCCTGCAAGGCGTGGCGCGCGCGACCCAGTACGGTTATTCGCTGTATGAGGTCAGCTTCAAGACGCCCGGCACGGACAACACCATGCAAAGCGCCGCCACTTCAGCCTTCAAGTTCCCGCTGAACGGCAATGGCTGGTCGCCCCTGCCCGCGCAGCAGCCGATCGAAACGCTGCAATTCACTCTGCCTGACGGCACCATGGTCACCCGCTTTGGCGCTCGCGGCCTGGCGCGCCATGGCCGCGAGCGCGGCGAGGAATGGAATGAAATCGGCTACGGCCCGAACGAAACGGTGGACGCCGCCGGCAACCCGGTCGATAAAGGTCCGGGCAACTACCTCACCTTCGTGCCGCAGTACTTCAAGAACCGCACCTGGGGCGTGGAGATCATCGATAACAGCCACGTGGCCGGCGTGACCAAGCCAACCCTGGTGGTCAACCAGTACACCACGGTGGACTTCCTCAACGGCGGCATCGCCTTTGTGCGCGCCTACGATCGTCCAGGCGTGACGGGCTACGGCTGGATGACGCCGGGCGAACTGGCGGACCGCAATGTCCCGCTGTGCAAGGCCACCGGCTATCCGGCGCAGGGCAAGCTGGCGGCACCTGGTGGAGCCAACAGCACCTGCACCCTGACGGTGAAGGAGTATCCAGGCCACGATGCGCTGGATACCAACGGCTTCCCCAACGGCCAGAACGTCCCGGCACGTCCGCTGGTGGCGGGCGACGTGATCGAAGTCTCGCCGTCCATGTTCACCACCACCGACTCGATGGCGTCCAAGGGCGACAATGGCGGCATCCGCTATTACTCGTATGAATGGGTGTACGTGGTCGGATCAGGCCTCAAGCCCTGGTACGGTGTGCAGCCGCGCCTGAATTCGGTGCCGCTGCCGGATGAAACCCTGTCCGGCGGTACCGGCTCGGTGTCGTACAACTACTCGGACAACGGCCTGTTCATGTTCCAGCAGCCGCAGACCAACGTCGGCATGCAGAATATGCAGCGCTTTGTGGAAGGCCGCCGCCTGGTCCACACCAACTTCACCACGGGTGACCACAACGAACCGGGCAACGACCGCTACACCGGCGCTGTCGGCCTGCAAGGCGCGCATTTCAACCAGTCCGCCTGTATCGGCTGCCACGTCAACAATGGCCGCAGCCCGGCTCCGACCACGCTGAACCAGACGCTGGACAGCATGTCGGTACGCGTCGCCGTGACCAATGCCGCAGGCCAGCAGGTGCCGCATCCGACCTACGGCAGCGCCGTGCAGATGAATGCCGTATCGCCCACCGGTACGCCGCAGAACTGGGGTACCGCCGTGCGCGTTGGTGGCTTTGTCAGCTCCAGCCGCACACTGGCCGATGGCACCGCCGTTCCGCTGCAAAAGCCAACGCTGGCCTTTGAAGGCCCAATCCCGGACATCGTCTCGCTGCGCTCCGCACAGCCGATGATCGGCACCGGCCTGCTGGAGGCGGTGGCGGAAGCCGACATCCTCTCGCGCGTCCGCACCACGCCGGATGCCGATGGCGTGAAAGGCACGGCCAACTACGTGTTCGATCCGGAGTCGGGTGCTGTGCGCCTGGGCCGTTTCGGCTGGAAGGCTTCCAAGGCGACCTTGCGCCAGCAGGCCGCCGCCGCACTGCTGCTGGATATGTCGGTGACTTCGCCGGTGTACCGCAACCGCAGCTGCAGCAGCGATCCGGCAGGCTGCAACTCGGCCGCCGCGCAAACCGGCATCACCGAAGCGGACTTGCAGTCGATCTCCAACTACCTCTCGCTGGTGGCTGTACCCGCCCAGCGCAGCCTGACCAGCGGCTTCCCGAAAGGCGTTGCGCCGATCGACGAGCATAACGTCAACCCCGCGCAGATCAGCGCCGGCGCCAAGCTGTTTGCCGGCATGCGCTGCACCGCCTGCCACACTGCGGAAATGAAGACCGGTTCGGGCCACCTGTTTGCGGAACTGCGCAACCAGACCATCCGTCCTTACTCGGACCTGCTGCTGCACGATATGGGTCCAGGCCTGGCGGACAAGTTCGTCGAAGGCCAGGCAACCGGCAGCATGTGGCGTACCTCGCCGCTGTGGGGCATTGGCTATACCGACAAGGTCATGGGCAATAGCGCCAAAGTCGGCTACCTGCACGACGGCCGTGCGCGCAACCTGACCGAAGCGATCGAGTGGCACGACGGCGAAGCCGCCAAGTCGCGCCAGCGCTTTGAAGGCCTGAGCAAGGCAGACCGCGATTCGCTGCTGGCCTTCCTGAAGTCGCTGTAATCGCAAGGCCCCGGTTGTCCTGAACACTTTGGGCGGCCGGGGCTTTTTCATTGGCGCCGCTGTGGTTTTAATGTGTCTCGCAATTGACTTTCAATATGCACGGAGGATACTGAAGAGGTCCGACAAGAGACTCGCCATGCAGAGGTTCCCATGTACGAAAGCTATCTCGAAGTGCTGGCCAGGATCTGCACGGAGATCTTCCAATCCATGACGGATACAGAGGTCGTTGCCACTGGCGTGCGGCCCGACCAGCGCGCTGACGCCTACTATCCCGTCGCATTCAACATCAAGTACGAGCATCTGGAGAAGAAGGTCGAGGGCCATTTCACGCTCGGCTTCACCGACAAAAACATGGCCGTCGCAGTCGCCGCGACGCTGGCCAAAAAGCTCGATCTGCCCCAGCCCGAAGAGCTGGACATGCTGGCTACCGATCTACTGAACGAATTCCTCAACACCGTGGTCGGCCGCGCTATCGCAGAATGGGATACGCTCGGCTTCAAGGTGCGTTTTTTCCCGCCCACCTCCTGCGTCAACGCTCCCTTGCGTCCGCCCAGCGAGATCGAATCGAAGTCCTACATCATCCTGCTCAAGCTGAAGGTGCACTACGTGACCTTCCGTGTCGCTTTTATCGACGACGCCATGGTGGGACTGCGCGGAAAAAAAGTGCTGGTGGTGGATGACTCTTCGGTGATCCGCCAGGTGATGAGCAGCCATCTCAAATCCACAGGCTTCGTGGTGGAGCAAGCCACCAATGGCCGCGACGCCGTGGAGAAGCATCAGAGCTGCAACCCCGACATCACCGTGATGGACCAGGTCATGCCGGAGTTGAATGGACTGGACGCTATCTTCGAAATCCGCCAGATACGGCCGGATGCCCGCTTCGTCATGCTCACCTCTACATCGCGCACCGACGAAGTGGTGACCGCCCAGACCCTGGGTGTGGTGGAGTATCTGATCAAGCCCTTGCAGCTGACCGAGCTGACGGCGGCGATCGCGCGTGTGCTGCAAAGACCTTAACGCCAGGTCTGCGTTTGCCCGCCAACGCGGGAGCCGACGAAGCCTTTCTTGCTCAGCTCTCCGCCCACACCAAAACTCAGAATGCAGTCATAGCTTTCCAGGTCGGGTCGCACCGGCATATGGCGGTTCCACGCGTCGGACGACTGTTCCGTGCGGCGCTGATTGTCGCGGATAGCCGCGAGCATGCCGCTGGTGGGCTTGGGCGCTTCCTTCTGCGCCGCCGACGTCAAGGCTTTGGCCGGCAGTCCGCTGGCGCCGCACAGCGCCGGATCGCAAGCGGGCGTTTGCTGGCCCCAAGCCAGCGCTGTGGCACCGAAGGCCACGAGGGCAAGAAGTGTTTTCATACCGTGAGTATATATCGCATCCGATGATTTTGCTTTAAGTCACAATTTATGAATGATGCGTTGATATCCTCGTCATTGATACATCAGGAAGTGAATCTTACACTGGCTCCCATCAACCCAATCTTCAGGAGTCGAACATGAACCTCTACCGTATCGCCACTGGCGCCCTGCTCACCCTGGCCACCAGCGCCGCGCTGGCCGCCGCTCCGATCGACACCAAGGTCGAAGGCTTCGCCGACAAATACGCCCAGGTCAACGGCGTCAAACTGCACTACAAGATCGGCGGCCATGGCAGTCCGGTCGTCCTGCTGCACGGTTACACGCAGACTGGCCATATGTGGGTGCCCGCCATGACTGAACTGGTGAAGAACCACACCGTCATCGTGCCCGACCTGCGCGGTGCGGGCGCCTCCGAAAAGCCAGCCAGCGGCTACGACAAAAAGACCATGGCCGTCGACATCCACGAACTGGTGAAGAGCGTGACCAATGAACCTGCCGCCATCGTCGGCCACGACATCGGCCTGATGGTCGCCTACGGCTACGCCGCGCAATTCCCCGCCGATACCAGCCGCGTGGTCTTCATGGACGCTTTCGTTCCGGGCATCGGCGACTGGCGCAATGCCTTCCCTGCCGGCGCGGTATGGCACTTCCACTTCTACGGAGAGACCCCGCTGAAACTGGTGGCTGGCCGTGAGCGCATCTACTTCGAACACTTCTGGAACGATATGGCTGCCGACAAAACCAAATCGGTGAAAGAAGCGGACCGCAAACTGTACGCCGCTGCATACGCCCAGCCGAACGGCATGCGCGCCGGATTCTCCTACTTCAGCGACTTTGAGCGCGACGCCGCCGACTTCGGACCGATGAGCCAGACCAAGCTGACCATGCCGGTGCTGACCATGGCAGGCCAATATTCGGCTGGCGAATTCCTGGGCAAGCAAATCAGCCTGGCCGCCACCGATGTGAAGAGCATCATCATCAAAGGCTCGGGCCACTGGCTGATCGACGAAGCACCGGATCAAGTGGTGCCGGCCCTGGCCGAATTCGTGAACTAAGCTCAGTTCAGGTAAATCTCGCGCCGCAGACGCTGCATCTGCACCTGGTGCCGGTCGGCCCAGCGGCGCGCTTCATCGAGCTGGCGTTCCATTCTTTGGATATAGTCCGCCAGCTCGCGCCGGTCCTGTTCGCGGCGGCGGTCCTGTTTGGTGGTTTCATCATTGACCGGACGGTCCTTGTTGGCCAGGTTGGCGCGAATCTCCCCTTCCAGCCGGTTCAAACGGCGATACGCATCGCGCAGCCGGTCGCTCAGATCATTGGCATCCGCGACTGCCTGGTTGTACTTGGCCGAAGCCTGTTCGTAATCCTGGCCGCTGAGATAAGCGTGCTTCAGCTGGTTGCGCAGCTCGGGACGGCACACCTCCACCACCATGCCCGCATTGCGGCGGCCCTGTTCAAAAGCCAGATCCGGCACGCAGTATTTGGCGTTCTGTTCTTCCCACGCGGCAGTGTACAGCTCGCGCGTGCGGGAGATCACGAACACGCCGTCGCGCGGGGCGCTGGCAATGCGCTCATCCAGCTGGAACGGACGGCCATAACCATCATCCGCACCGGCCTTGCGCCAGTAGTCCGCCAGACGGCCTTCCCAGGCCTGGCGATAGTCCGACTCGTAAATCTTCAGACCCTTCTGCTGCGCTTCCTTGCGGCGCAGGCCGAAGTCCTTGCCTGACACCGCATCTGCCGCACCCAGATTCCGCCAGTAGTTGATGATCTCTCCGTTCCAGGCGGCGTGGTAGGCCTCGTCCTGCACCAGTATGCCGGCCGCGCGGGCCGCCGCTGCGCGCTGTTTGAATTCGCTGTCCGGAACGCCGTTGTGCGCATCGTTCATGCCCGCGTCCTGCCAGAACGCGCGATTGCCCGCATGCCAGCCATCCGAGTAGGCCGCTTCATCAAAGCGCAGCTGGCTCGCTTCAGCATGGCGGCGGTTGGCGTCTTTCTGCTGCAGGGATTTGCCGGAAGTGCCTTCCTGCAGGCCGAGGCGGCGCTAATATTCGCTGTTACCCTTGGCCCAGCCGCTGTCGTAGGCCTGAGGGTTCAGCGGCACTTTTTCCATTTTGTGGTCTGCCGTCCGCGCGGCAAATTGCGAAGGCAGCCCTTTGCTGCCATCTTCCTCGCCCATGGCGGCCCACAGGTTCCAGTTCCCCTGCGCCCAGCCAGCCTGATAGTCCGCCGCAGCGGCATCACCCGCCTTGGCTTTATCGTCGCTGTGCGCATCGCAGAAGTCCTTGCGCCCGGCGAAGTCCTGCGCATTTCCGGCGATGCCGTCGTCGTAGCCGATGGTTTTCCAGTCGCCGGCTTTGCACGCGGCGATGCGCTGCATGGTGGTCTGGCAGCCGGCCAGCAGCAGAGGTAAAACAAACAGGAATAAACGGGCGAAGGATTTCATGATCGCGGAAAGAGCTGAGTTGCCGCGATTATAACCGTCGCCCTGCCCCGGCAATCAAGCCGGATGTGACTTTACGTGAACGATAAAGTCCGCCGGCAGCAGCGGCTTGGCGAAGTGGTAGCCCTGCGCCAGCTGGCATCCCCACTTGCGAATCAGGTCCAGCGAGTGCTCGGTTTCGACGCCTTCCGCCACCACCTCATATTCCAGCTCGCGCGCCAGCGCAATCAGCGAGCGCACAATGCGCTGGTCGCGCTCACTGGTATGCAGATTGCGGATCAGCGATTGATCCACCTTGATGACGGTCGCCGGGACTTGCTGCAGATAGGCGAAGTTGCTGTAGCCAGTACCAAAGTCGTCCAGCGCCAGGCTCATACCCATGGCGCGGATCTCGTTGAGCGTCTTCAGGATGGCCGGACTCTCCATCCAGATCCCTTCCGTGCATTCCACTTCCACGTAGCGCGGCGGCAGGCCGAACTCGCGGCAGGCTTCCGCCAGGCGCTCGCAGATATCGGCCTCTTCGAAATTGTGCGCCGACAGGTTGATGGCGATCTTGATCGGATGGCCTTGCGCGTACCACTCGGCAGCCTGGCGGATCGCGGTGCGGATCACCCAGTCGGTCAACGGCCCGATCAGCGCGGTCTTCTCGATCAGCGGAATGAACTCGGCCGGCGATACAAAGCCCAGCTCCGGATGCTGCCAGCGCAGCAGCGCTTCCGCCGACACGCTGGCGCCGTTGCGCAGATCGTGCTTGGGCTGGTAAACCAGGTGGAAATGGTTCTCCTGTAAGCCGGTTTCGACGTCGTTCAGCAGGCGGAATGCGCGCTGCAGACGCGCGTCCGCCTGCGGCTCGTACTGGCGCCAGCGCTGGCGCGCGATCAAGGCCTGATTGACCGCGGCCGACGCCTTGCGCGGCGCGTCGGTGTAAGAGCTGGGGCACAGTGCAAACGGCACGATGCCGCAAAAGCTCTGCAGATTGAGCGGCACACTCAGATCCATCAGCGGCTCTTGCAATGCCTGCTCGAGGCCATGAATGAAGGCGATGAACTCCTCGTTGTTGCTGCCGCTGGAGAGCACGGCAAAGCGCGCGTCGGTGACGTGATAGACCGTCGCACGGCCCGTGAACAGGCGCTCCAGCTTGCGCGACACGCCGCGAATCAGATCGTCATACACCGTAATACCCAGCACGCTGGCGATTTCAAAAGCCTTCGCCGCATCCGGCATATCGATATACAGCAGCACGCGCGGCTCGCCTTCCGCAACGGCGTACTGCTCTTTCAGGTCTTCTTCCAGCTGGAACTTGTTGGGCATGCCGGTGACGGCGTCGATCAGGCCCACGGCACGGCGCAACTCAATATGCGACATCACCAGCGCGGCCAGGCCGCGCAGACGCTCACGCTGTTCTTCGCCAAGATCGCGCGGAACCTGGTCGATCACGCATAGGGCGCCGATGGCATAACCGTCGCGCGTCAGCAGCGGCGCGCCGGCATAGAAGCGCACCTTGTCCGGCCCCGTCACCGCCGGGTTGTTGCGGAAGCGCGCATCGGCCAGCGTATCCTCGATCACCAGAACGTCGGCCAACTGGATAGTGTGGTTGCAGAAGGATTGCTCACGCGAGTCGCCGGGGCGGCAGAAACCCGTGCTGGCCTTGATCAGCTGGCGGTCGCGGTCGATCAGCGAGATGTAAGCGCCTGGCATGGCAAAGATCTCCATCGCCAGCCGCGTCACGCCGTCAAAGTATTCGCTGGTCTGATCGTCCAGGATGCCCAGGCGTTCCAGGGCCGCGACACGTTCCTGCTCCGAATTGCGAAGCAGCGCGATCTCAGGCAGCTGCGCGGACATTTACGCTGCCTCCACCGCTGGCGCAGCCAGCAAGCCACGGACTGGCGCCGCCGCGCGTGCCGCCGGACGGACGCCTTCGCGCTCGGTCTGGAACACACCCACCGCGTGATTCAGGTGGTCGGCCTGTTCGCGCAGATTCTCTGCCGCGCCCAGCGCCTGCTCCACCATCTTGGCGTTCTGCTGCGTCACCTGGTCCATCTGCGAGATGGCGCTGTTGACTTCCTCGATACCCAGGCGCTGTTCGTCGCTGGCGGTGGTGATGGCGCCCACGCGCTCGCTCACCTGGCGCACGCTCTGCACGATTTCGTGCATGGTCGACCCGGCATGCTCCACCAGCTTGGTGCCCGCGTGGATCTGCGATACCGAAGCGTCAATCAGGGCCTTCACTTCGCGCGCCGCATTCGAACTGCGCTGGGCCAGATTGCGCACCTCGGTCGCCACCACGGCAAAGCCGCGGCCCTGTTCACCGGCGCGCGCGGCTTCCACCGCTGCGTTCAGCGCCAGGATATTGGTCTGGAAAGCGATGCCGTCGATGACGCTGATGATCTCCACGATTTTGCGCGAGGAATCGTCGATGGAATTCATGGTCTGCACCACTTCCTCGACAATCTCACCACCCTTGCTGGCGATATCAGAAGCGTTCTGCGCCAGCGAATTGGCGTCGCGGGCGCTGTCGGCGTTCTGCTTCACGGTGGAGGTCAGCTGCTCCATCGCGGCTGCCGTCTCTTCCAGCGAGCTGGCCTGGTCTTCGGTGCGGGTCTGCAGATGCAGGGTACGTTCGGCAATCTGGCCGCTGATCTGGGTCACGGCAACCGCAGTGTCGTGGACTTCCGCCACGGTGGAGCGCAGATTGCGGCTCATCTTGGCCAGCACGCCCATGATGGAGTGGCTGTCGCCGCTGCGCAGATCGACTTCGTGATACAGCTCGCCGCGATCCACGGCATCGGCCAGCGCGGTGACTTCCAGCGGTTCGGCGCCCAGCGCGCGCAGCAGGTAATGGGTGACGCGCCATGCCACGACAGCGCCAACGGCAATAGCAATCACCAGCAGCAGCAAGGTCAGGTTCTGGAAATTGTGCGCGGCCTGGCGGGCGCCGTCGGACTCGGTGTTGGTGGTTTTTTCTTCCTGGTCGATGAAGGCGTTGATCGCCGCCAGCCAGTCGACGAATGCGGGCTTGGCCTGGCTCAGCATCATCTGGCGCGCAGCATCGATGTCGCCGGCACGGCGCGAGGCGATGATCTTCTCGACCAGCGGCATGGTGCGCGCTTCGATCTGCTTGATTTTTGCCAGCTGCTCGCGCTCATCTGCGGTGACGAAGGCGCTGCTGCCGGAGAACAGCGCATCCAGCGGCTGCGCCGAGTTCTGGTAGTCGCGGTTCAGCTTATCGATCTGGGACGCCAGCTTGCCGATCTGGTCATCGCCTTCCAGTGTCACGTCGCGCAGGGCGATGGCGCGGTCGTGCACACTGCCCCGGAAGTTAATCGCGTAGCGCTGCTTGACGTTGTTGACGTCACTGATTTTCTGCAGGCTGGCGTCAATCGCATTCACCTTGAGAATGCTGAGGACGGACAGCACCAGCATCATCGCCAGGATCAGGCCAAAGCCGATGGCGAGACGCATGGCCACGCTGATTTCTTTCTTGTTCATTTCCATGATGTTCCCTAGGATCGCTTTGGATGGTAGTCGCAATCATATTCTTATGAGCAACTTTAGTGAAATTAATTGATTAAATTAATTCAATTAACATTTTCTATCAGCAAGACGGCAGCCAAGTTAGCTGAAATTTACTGCCAAAATGCAAGCGGGACGACCCTCAAAAGGGGGATTGCTTTAGCGGGTGAAATGCACCCGCACGCGCAGACCGGGACCATCTTCCCGGTTGGCGAGTTCGATCCTGCCGCGATTGCGGGCGGCCGCACGTTCGGCGATGGCGAGACCGAGGCCGCTGCCCGGCTGGTCCTGGTCGGGGAGGCGGAAGAAACGCTCAAACACCTTGTGCTGCATGTCCGGCGCAATCCCCGGCCCCTGGTCGGCGACGCTCAGGCAGACGCCCTCCGCGTCGCGCGCAATGACAATGGTGACACGGCCACCTTGAGGCGAATACTTGATTGCGTTGCTGACCAGGTTATCGATCAGGGACGCCATGCTTTCCAGGTGCAGAGCCAGCTCGCAGCTGTCCGGCGCCAGCAGTTCCATCTCGATGCCGCGCGTCGCGGCCAGCTGTCCCGCCAGTGCCAGACGGTCCGCCACCAGCTGCACCAGATCGCGCGGCAGCAGCGCCGCCGCATCGCGGTCGCTGCCGGAGCGGGCCAGTGCCAGCAGCTGATGCACTGTATGGGTGGCCCGCTGTACACCTGCGCGCAAGCCCTGCCCCGCCTGTTCCAGCCGTTGCGGATTGTTGGCGGCAGCCAGCGTGTCGGCATTCAGCTGGATGATGGCGATCGGTGTCTTGAGTTCATGCGCCGCATCGACCAGGAACTCCTGCTCACGCTCCAGGCGCTCCGCCAGCCGCGCCATCAGGCGGTTGATCGAGCCGACCAGCGGCGATAATTCTTCGTAGGGTGACGGTGCCAGCGGCGACAGATCAGCCGGGGAACGCTGCTCGATTTCGTCGCCAATGGTTTTCAGGGGACGCAGGCCGTTACGAATGATGACCCATGCGGGCAGCAGCAGGAACGGAACGCTGAACAGCAGCGGCGCCAGGTAGTAACCGATACTCGACACCTGCAGCAGCCATTCGCCGATCACCTCCGTTGCCATGCGCACCGTGACACCGCTGGCCGGATCGGTTTCGACCGCGGCCACCCAGCCGTCGCGCAAAGCCTGTCCATTCGGACCGGCGGCGGCATTGGTGGACGGCAGGCCGGGATCCGGCGAGGCATACAGCAACACGCCATCGCGCCAGATCTGCGTCTGCAAGGCGGGCGTGTACCAGCCCAGCTCCTTGTACAAGGCATAGTGCAGCTGTTCCATCTTGCGCACCACGGGGCGCAGCTCTTCCGGCGGGCGCTGGCCGGCCGTCTGCATCACCACCAGGATACGCAAGGCGCTGGCGCGCAGCTCGCGCTGCATGTCGCGCCGCTTGTTGGTGCGTGTTTCATAGACATCCAGCGCCAGGTTGGCCAGCCAGACCAGCAGCATCACGCCGATGAAGCCCGCCAGCAGGCGCCGGAACAGTGAGCGATGGCCGATCTTCATCGGTCCACCACGTAGCCCACGCCACGCACGGTGCGGATATAACCCTCGCCGATCTTCTGGCGCAGGTGCGACATGTGCACGTCCAGCGCCGAGCCTTCGCTATTGGGCAGCGCGCGGGCTTCCAGTTCGCGCCGGGTCAGCACACGGTCGGGATAGCGCATCAGCGCATGCAGCAGCGCGAATTCGGTCTTGGATAGCACCACGTTGACGCCGCCGCGCGTGAGCAGCATGCGCTTGTCGTCCAGGACCAGGTCTTTGACCTTCCAGACCGGCTCTCCCGCTTCGCTCCAGCCGGTCACCCGGCGCATCACGGCGCGCAGGCGCGCCAGCAGCTCCGGCACATCGAATGGCTTGACCAGGTAGTCGTCGGCGCCCCGATCCAGTCCGTTCAGGCGGTCTTCCAGGCTGTCCCGCGCCGTAATGACCAGGATCGGCAGTGTGTGTCCGGCGGCGCGCAGTTCCTTCAGCAGGTCGATTCCATTCCCGTCAGGCAGGCCGAGATCGAGCAGCACGGCGTCAAAGGGCTCGCTCTCGATCCAGTGGCGCGCGTCGCTGGCGCGGCGTACCCATACCACTTCCTGTCCTGCGTTCTGCAGCGCCGATTGCAGCGCCTTGCCCAGCTCCAGGTCATCTTCGACCGCGCAAATCTTCATAGACTCCATCACCCCTGATACCAATTCCGACATCTACGCATCTTCTTATTCATATGTCAATCGCCCCGGCGCCACAGCCTTAGGCAAACCTTAAGGTTCCTTTTGGGTTTCGTTAAGGAAGCCGCCGCAGAATCGGCGGCATTGCAAGACCAACTAAAGACCAACCAAGGGAGATCCGATGAACCGCAACGCAGGGATGAAAACGGCGCCGACGCCAATCGCGTCGGCAGTGGCTTTGATGCTGGCATGTTGTGCCGCGCCCGCTGGCGCGCAGCAGTCCGCGCCAGCGAGTGGCGACAGCGCGCAACCGCTGGAACAGGTCGTGGTGACCGGCATCCGGGCCTCCCTGCAGCAGGCGCTGACGCGCAAGCGTAACAGCGACAGCCTGTCCGAAGTGGTATCGGCGGAAGACATTGGCAAAATGCCGGACAAGAACGTGGCCGACGCCATCCAGCGTGTACCCGGCGTGAACATCTCTTCATCGGCTGGCGGCGAAGGCGGCTTCTCCGAGAACGACCGCGTCAGCATCCGCGGCACCAGCTCCAGCCTGACCCAGACCCTGGTCAATGGCCACTCCATCGGCACCGGCGACTGGTTCGTACTGGACCAGGCGGGCGCCGTCGGGCGCAGTGTGAGCTACGCCCTGCTGCCCTCGGAGATCGTCAGCGCCGTCACAGTGCAGAAAAGCCAGCAGGCCGATATGGTCGAAGGCGGCGTTGCCGGTTCGGTCAATATCGAAACCCGCAAGCCGCTCGACTTCAAGCAGCAGCTGACGCTGGAAGCCACCGCGCAGGCGATTTACGCCGACCTGCCGCGCAAGACCGATCCGCAGCTGAACGCGCTGATCGCCTGGAAAAACGAAGCCAAGACTTTTGGCGCCCTGATTCAGCTATTCTCGGAAAGGCGCCACGAGCGCCGCGATGGCCAGGAATTCTACGGCTACGCGCCGATCGCCGATGACAGCAACGCCGCCAAGGCGCATCCCGAGCTGGCTGGCGTGCTGGCGCCCGCAGGCATCAGCGCATCACTGTTCGAGCAGACCCGCAAACGCACCGGCGGTGCCGTCGATCTGCAATTCAAGCCGAGCCGCGATCTGAGCTTCGACCTGAACGGCTTCTCATCGCAGCTGGATGCGGCCAACTACAACCGCAGCTTCTACAACAACATCGCCGCCAATCTGAATGCCACCGATCCCGATACCGGCGCCGCCGTGGGCGTGGTGCCTTCCTCCTACACCGTCCGCAACGGAACGCTGGTGGCGGCAACCATCCCGGCCTCGCAATATCCGGCGGTCAGCGCCACCAAGCCCTACAACTCCTCGCTGTATTCGGCGTTTGGCGACCAGATTTACCGTCCCGGCTCGTCGTCCTCGTCCGCTTATGTCGATCTGGATGGCAGCTACCGCATGACCTCCGACCTGCGCCTTTCCGGCAGCGTAGGCTACACGCGCGGCACCGGCAAGACCCCTGCCGATATCGGCTATGAGGCCGGCCTGACTGGCGCCGGTTCCAGCTATACCCTGAACGGCATGTCGCCCGCCACCATGTCCTTCCCTGGTTCGGACACGTCCAAATTCGCCGGCTATGTCACCGCGTCGGCCTGGGGTTCGCATGTGAACACGGTCGACTCCGAAAAATACGGCCAGCTGGATGCCGACTGGCGCATTGGCCAGGGTGTCATCGAATCGGCCAAGTTCGGCCTGCGCTATGCGGAGCACCACCGCAACGTCAGCCAGCCGGAGAATCGCAGCTGCTCGGTGTGCAACGGCACCACCGCCGCACCGCTGCCCGCATGGGCTGGCGCCACCTATCCCGGCAACTTCGGTAACGGCATCAGCGGCGACGGCGGATTCCTGCGTAATGTCTGGCAGATCAACCCGGCGGATATCGCCGCCTGGGCCGCCAAGTACGACCTGACCGGCGGCCCGACCACGGAGAACTGGGCCGGCGAGATGGACGTGCGCGAGAAAACCAGCGCCATCTACGGCATGGTCAACCTGTCCGGCGATGGCTGGCGCGGTAATGTCGGCGTGCGCTTCGTGCACACCAATCAGGCCACCATTACCAACATCCCTGGTGGCGACAATCCGATCGGACAGGACAACGTCAATGGCCCATACACGCCGACGCTGAATGAGCGCGGCTATAACGATGTTCTGCCGAGCGCTAACTTCAAGTTCGATCTCTCGCCAACCCTGGTCGGCCGCTTTGCCGTCGCCAAGACCATGGCGCGTCCCGACTTCAGCGCCATGGTTGGCGCGGTGACCCTGAACGACACCAACCTGACCGGCTCCAGCGGCAATCCCAACCTGAAGCCGGTGCGCTCGACCAACTTCGACGCGGCGCTGGAGTGGTACTTCTCGCCCAAATCGCTGCTGTCGGCCGGTGTGTTCTACATGGATATGGGTTCGTACGTCACCTACGGTACGGCGAACATCACCTACTTCAACAACTCGTTCAAGCGCTTCGACAGCTACACCATTTCGTCGCCCACCAATATCGGCGCGAAGAACAAGGGTGTGGAACTGGCATACCAGCAGAATCTGTGGGGCGGCTTCGGCGTGGTGGCCAACTATACCTACACGGACGGCAAAGCCGATGACGGTCTCGCGGTGGTCGGCAACTCCAAGACCACCTACAACACCGAAGCCTATTACGAGGACGACAAGCTGAGCGCGCGCCTGGCATACACTTACCGTTCGGCGTTCTCTGGCGGCTTGTACAACAGCTTCCCGCAGGTGATGGCGGGCACCGGCAATCTGGCGGCATCGGTGAACTACAAGATCAACGAAAAGCTGTCGATTACTTTCGATGCGCTGAACCTGAACAACGCCGTGCTGCGCTACTACGGCCAGAACAAGGATCAGCCGATCGCATCGTACTCGAACGGCCGCCAATACTACCTGGGCTTACGTGGCAGCTACTAAGAGCGCGCGCGTCCTCGCCATTGACGCTTTCCGTGGCCTGACCATCCTGGTGATGATCTTCGTGAACACCCTTGCGGGTGTGCGCGGGATGCCAGCCTGGATGGATCACGCTCCGGCCGGTGTCGATGGCATGACCTTCCCGGATGTCGTGTTCCCGGCCTTTCTGTTCATTGTCGGCATGGCCATCCCGTTTGCCATGGCGCAGCGCGAAGCGGCTGGCGATACGGGCTGGCGCTTGTGGCGGCACGTGCTGTTCCGCGCGGTGGGCATGCTGGTGCTGGGAATGTTCATGGTGAACGCGGAGGAAGGCTATAACGAGCAGGCGATGGGAATGTCCATCCACGCCTGGTCGCTGATGTTCTACGCCTGCGCCATCGCGGTATGGGCGGTCTATCCGGACCGGTACAGTTCCGCCGCACGCGCCGCACGTGTACTGGGGGCTGCTGGACTGGTGCTGCTGGCCTTTAAATTCCGTGGCGGCGCCGATGGCGCGGTGCGCTTTACGCCGCAATGGTGGGGCATCCTGGGGCTGATCGGCTGGGCCTACCTGTTTGCCAGCGCCGCGTATCGCCTGTGCCGTGGCCGGGCGCTGCCTTTGCTTGGCCTGGTTGCGGCCTGTACGGCGTACTTTTGTCTCGCGCGCAGCGTCGGCGGCAATGCGCTGTGGACAGCGCAAGCGGAGAACGCCGTGCATACCTCGATCACCCTGTGCGGCACGACGACGGCTTTGCTTTTCTTCCGCCGCCAATCCCCCTTTGCGCCCGCATTCCTTTTGGCGGCGGGACTGGCGGTGACGGCGGTAATGCTGCGGCCATGGTTCAGGATTTCCAAGATCGACGCCACGCCCAGCTGGGCCCTGTACAGCGCGGCCATCTGTGTGCTGCTGTTTGCCGCACTGTACTGGCTGGTGGATATGCGCCAATGGCGCGGCTGGACCAGGCTGGTGCAGCCCGCCGCCGCCAGTCCCTTAATGACTTACCTGATTCCTTACATCGTTTACGCCTTGATGCAATACCTGCACTGGTCCTTCCCGGCCGTGCTGGGCGCCGGCTGGCCGGGCCTGATCTGGGCCCTCAGCTATGCCGTGCTGGTGATGGCGCTGGCGGCGCTGCTGCTCCGCTGCCGCATCCGATTGCAGCTTTGAACTGGAGAACTATGCGTATCAATTCTATCGACGCCGTGCGCGGCCTGACGGTGGCCGCCATGCTGCTGGTGAACGACGCTGGCGACTGGTCCCACGTCTATCCCTGGCTGGAGCACGCGGAATGGAACGGCTGTACCCCGGCCGACTTCATTTACCCGATCTTCATGCTGATCGTTGGCGTTTCCATCACCCTGGCATTGGGCGGCCAGCAGACAAGCACCCGCAGTGCGCTCACCAGAAGTGTGCTGCTGCGTAGCGTGCGCATCATCCTGCTGGGACTGGCCCTGCATGCCGCCGCAGCCCTGCTGCTGCAAGGCCGCGGTTTTCGCCTGTTTGGCGTATTGCAGCGCACCGGCATCTGCTACGCGGTTGGCGCCATGATGGCCATCCACATGCGCAGCGCGCGTGCGCAATGGGCGACGCTGGCGACAATTCTGCTGGGATACTGGGCTTTGCTCAGCGCAGGAGGTTCGCTGGAGCCGGTGCTGAACCTGGCCGACCGCATCGACAGCGCGGTGCTCGGGCCACTGGCCTACCAGTACGATCCGTCCACCGGACATGCGCACGATCCGGAAGGCATTCTGGGCACGATCCCGGCCATCGCCACGGTCATTCTTGGCCTGCGCGCTGGCGACTGGCTACGCGCCGGCGCCACGCGCACACTGGCCGTCGCGGGGGCCGCAGCCATGCTGGCGGGCGGCCTCTGGTCACTGGCGCTGCCGCTGAACAAGCAGCTGTGGACCTCATCCTTCGTCTTGTGGACCAGCGGCTTTGGCATGCTGGCCATCGCCCTGGCCCACCAGTTGATCGACGTGCGGCATTGGCCTGCGCTCGGCCGCGCCATGGGTGTCAACGCCATCGCCGCGTACGCGGGTTCTTGGCTGGCGACCTGTCTCATCGAGGGCAGCGGCTTGATGACGCCACTGTACAAAACCTTCTTTAGCGACACCCTGACAGCGGCATTCGGGCCGTGGATCGCCTCGCTGGCCTTTGCCGTGTGCTTTACCGGCGTGTTCTGGGCCGCCATGGTATTGGCGTATAAGCGCGGCTGGCGTTTTACCATATAATCCATCGTCCCCAATCATGAGAGTCACGGATGATGAATTTACGTATGGCGGCGCTGGCGCTGCTGGCTGGCGTTTCTGGCGCGGCGATGGCCGACACCTTCAGCACCATCGAATCGAAGCCCTTGAGCGAAGCCTGGCTGAATGGCGGCTTCTACTCCTACCACTTCCAGCGCGATAAAGGCCTGAACGACAGCAACGGCGGTATCGGCGGCGAGTACCGCTTCTCCACCGTGGCCTCGGTGACGGCGGGCCGCTTCTACAATAGCGACCGCTACTACTCAAACTACATTGGCGTCTACTACCAGCCCTGGGCTATCGGCCCGGTGCGGATTGGCGCTGCGGCCGGCGCCTTTGACGGCTACCCGAAAATGCGCGACCGTGGCTGGTTCCCCGCCGTGATTCCGACCCTGAGCGTGGAATACGAGCGCGTCGGCCTGAACCTGGGGATCGTGCCGAGCTATAAGGACCGCCTGTACGGCGCCTTCTCGTTCCAGCTGAAAGTGAAAGTGAACTAAGTCACGTCCGCCAGTGGCGGGCGTGACGGCGGGCCGCAGCCCGCTTTTTTTATCTGCCTTTGACGGCAATCGTATCGAGGATATGCTTCGGCACCTCGGCGTAGTGCTTGAACTCCATGGTATAAGTCGCCCGGCCCTGCGTCAGCGAACGCAAGGTAGTGGAGTAGCCAAACATCTCCGCCAGCGGCACCAGCGCACGGATGATCTTCCCGCCGCCGCCAGGAATCTCGTCCATGCCCTGCACCATGCCGCGCCGCGCCGTCAGGTCGCCCATGGCATTGCCCATGAACTCTTCCGGCGTCTCCACCTCGACAAACATCATCGGCTCCAGCAGCACCGGGCTGGCGCGCCGCATGCCTTCCTTGAACGCCATCGAACCAGCCATGCGGAAGGCATTCTCGTTCGAGTCGACGTCGTGGTACGAACCGAAGGTCAGCGTCGCCTTCACGTCCACCACCGGATAGCCCGCCAGCACCCCGCTCGACAGCGTTTCCTGAATGCCCTTGTCGACCGCCGGGATGAACTCGCGCGGCACCACGCCACCCTTGATCGCGTCAACGAACTCATAGCCCTTGCCGGGTTCGAGCGGCTCCAGCGACAGCACCACGTGACCATACTGGCCGCGTCCGCCGGACTGCTTGACGAATTTGCCCTCGACGTCCGTGACGCCACGCTGGATCGTCTCGCGGTAGGCCACCTGCGGCTTGCCCACCGTCGCTTCCACGCCAAACTCGCGGCGCATGCGGTCCACCAGGATCTCCAGGTGCAGCTCGCCCATGCCGGACATGATGGTCTGGCCCGATTCCTCGTCGGTGCGCACCTGGAACGATGGGTCTTCCTGCGCCAGACGGTTCAGGGCAATACCCATCTTTTCCTGGTCGGCCTTGGTCTTCGGCTCCACCGCCTGCGAAATCACCGGCTCGGGGAAGATCATCTTCTCCAGCACGATCACATGCTCCGGCGACGACAAGGTATCGCCCGTCGTCACGCCTTTCAGGCCCACAGCGGCGGCGATGTCGCCCGCATAGACTTCCTTGATCTCCTTGCGCTCATTGGCGTGCATCTGCAGGATGCGGCCCAGGCGTTCCTTCTGGCTCTTGGTCGGGTTATAGACCGTATCGCCCGAATTCACCACGCCGGAATACACGCGGAAGAAGGTCAGCTGGCCCACGAACGGGTCGGTCATGATCTTGAAGGCGAGCGCGGAGAACGGATCGGTGTCACTTGGATGACGCTCGATCTCGCGGTCTTCTTCATCATGGCCGGCAATCGCCGGCACATCGACCGGCGAAGGCAGATACTCGATCACCGCGTCCAGCATGGCCTGCACGCCCCGGTTCTTGAAGGCGCTGCCCGCCAGCATGGGCACGATCTCGTTGCGGATGGTGCGCAGACGCAGGCCGGTCTTGATCTCGTCCTCGGTCAGCTGGCCGCCGTCCAGGTACTTCTCCAGCAGCTCAGGCGTACCTTCCGCTGCGGCTTCGACCATCTTGTCGTGCCACTCATGCGCCAGCGCCTTCAGGTGCTCGGGGATTTCCTCGTAGGTGAACTTGACGCCCAGCGTCTCGTCGTCCCAGTTAATCGCGCGCATTTTGACCAGGTCCACCACGCCGTGGAAGTTATCCTCGGCGCCGGTCGGAATCTGGATCGGTACGGCGTTACCCTTCAGGCGATTGGCGATCTGCTCGCGCACGCGGAAGAAGTCCGCGCCAACGCGGTCCATCTTGTTGACGAAGGCGATGCGCGGCACCTTGTACTTGTTCGCCTGGCGCCACACGGTTTCGGACTGCGGCTGCACGCCGCCCACGGCGTCGTACACCATCACCGCGCCATCCAGCACGCGCATGGAGCGCTCCACCTCGATGGTGAAGTCGACGTGGCCGGGCGTATCGATGATGTTGATGCGGTGCTCGGGGAAGTTACCGGCCATGCCCTTCCAGAACGCGGTGGTCGCGGCGGAAGTGATGGTGATGCCGCGCTCCTGCTCCTGCTCCATCCAGTCCATGGTGGCGGCGCCATTGTGCACTTCGCCGATCTTGTGATTGACGCCGGTGTAGAACAGGATGCGTTCAGTCGTGGTGGTCTTGCCGGCATCGATGTGGGCGCTGATGCCGATGTTGCGGTAACGCTCGATAGGTGTCTTGCGGGTCATCACAATCTCCTTGGAACGACAGCCATGGGGAAGCACGTCGTGAAATTCTAGCAGTAAAGGAATTTCCAAGTATGGCGTGACCCGCCAATTTCAAGAGTTCTCTTACAAACGGAGGATACGGGCAGGCAGCATGACGATGGCACGCAGTAGTTCGAACACGGCTTCGACGCCGATGCCGACGATCCGGAATGGCAACAAAATCAGCCACACCAGGGGATACAGCACCAGCGCCATCAGCGCCAGCGGCCAGCAGAGGAACAACAATACGACCCAGATAAGAAAACTCAGCATGAAAAGCTCCGATCCCAGCGAAACGTTGTCAACGATTCCACTGTAAATCGGAGCCCGTCCAGCGGCAACCGCCATGCGACCGGCTGCATTTTTGCGCGATCAAACGCTCAAATGCGCGGATGGATGGTCGGATCAGGCAAAAGCCGGCACGTATTGCTGAGGCTGCAGAGCCGCCTGGTAGACCAGGTCCACCTTCAGGGATGCCTGCAGCGAGGGAATGGAGCCCCCCGCGCGGTAGCGGAAGCTGACTTGCAGCACGTCACCCTCTTCCGCGTGGATGGCGGTCGCCAGCGGCAGCACCATGTAGTGGTTCAGCCAGTCGATGGTGCTGTTACGCTCCTGTACCACGGCCAGGATGTTCTTGGTGACGAAGCGCATGGCGTTGATCTTGCCGCGCCGTTCGATCACGAATTTGCCTTCCCATTCGTAGACCATGTCGTTGGGCTGGGTAAAGTCGATGATGCTGTAGACCGCCGGCTGGGCCATTTCCAGCGAACCGGGATAGGCCACCGTGGTTTCCTGGAATTGCACGATCGGGGCATAAAAGCCTTCAAAATCATACTCTTGCTGCATGGGCTGAACGGCCATGATGACAGCGTCCGGCATGAATACCGGCAGTGGACCGCCAAAGCGCTCCAGGTAGCGGCGCTTGAAGTTCTCAATGACTTCGATCTGCTTCTCGCGCAGCATGGCGACGTGGATCATTTCGCAAATGACCAGATCGACCGGCTCCGGCGGCAGGAATTCGAAAGCGTCGGCGTGGATCACTTCGACCTTGTGGCCGTTTGGATTCATGGCGAGGAATTTGCGCGCTTCCTTGACCATATCCGGATTGAATTCGACGCAATAGACCTTGTCGGCCTTGGCCGCCGCAAAGCAGGACAGCACGCCCGTGCCGCCACCCAGTTCCAGTACCTTGGCACCCGGCTTGACCGCATAATCGATGGCGGACTTGAAACCGTGCATACGGTTAGTGTCCATCAACATATTGTGGTGGTAATGGACCGGGATGAATTGGCCCAGGTAGCAACTCTCAATTTCGCGCTCGTTCAGCATGGTGATCCTTGGTTAAATCGCGGCGGGATGGAACACCGCGTTTCAACATTATGGTCAACCTTGCCCTGTGGCCAAGCGGCGAACTGGACAGGAAAAGCCCGTCAATTTATTGCTTATGAGTCTTGATGTAGCTATTGATCGCGTCGGCGATCCAGGGTTTGTCGTACTTGAGGGCGAACCCGGCGGCGGTCAGGTGGAAACCGCCATCTTTGAGCGTCGCATCGGCGCCGGCCGCCAGCAGCTGCTGCACCACCTCTTCCTTGCCTTCGCGCGCGGCGATCATCAGCGGCGTCATGCCGGAAGGCGACTCGGCATCGATATAGGCGTAGTGCTCCAGCAGGAAATCGGTGATTTCCGTATCGCCCGCCGCCGCCGCGTAGTGCAGCGCGGTCCAGCCGGTCTGGTTGACCTGGGCGCCTCTGGCGACCAGGGTCTTGATGGCGCGCATATTGTGGTTAAACGCCGCCATCATCAGGGCCGTGTTGCCGTTTGGCGCCCGCAGTTCCATATTGATGGCGGGCTGAGCCAGCAGCACGTCCAGCGTCTTGTTGCCGTTGTAGCGCATGGCCAGGATCAGGCCGGTTTCGCCCGTGCCCGGCTCGCGCAGATTGGGATCCAGGCCGCGCGCCAGCACTTCTTTCACCACCCGCACATTGTCCAGCTGGACGGCGCGGAAATAATCGACGGCGTCTTCCTGCGGCGTGGCCCAGGCGGGTACGGCAGTGACCAGGGCCAGCGCGGCTAGCAGGAGGCGTCGGTTCATTGTGGCTTGAACAGCTGGAAGAAGTTGTCCGTGGTCTGCTGTGCCACCTGTTCCAGCGGCACACCCTTCAGCTTGGCGATGAATTCCGCCACATGGGCCACGTAGCCCGGCTCGTTCATCTTGCCGCGGTAAGGCACTGGCGCCAGGTAAGGCGAGTCCGTCTCGATCAGGATGCGTTCCAGCGGCAGTTCCAGCGCCACCGCCTGCAGCTCCTTGGCGCTCTTGAAGGTGACAATGCCCGAGAACGAGATGTAAAAGCCCATCTCGATGGCGGCTTTGGCCACCTCCAGCGATTCGGTAAAGCAGTGCATCACGCCGGCCACCCCGCCCGCCTCCGTACCGGCGCCCTCTTCGCGCATGATGCGGATGGTATCTTCGCTGGCCGAGCGGGTGTGAATAATCAAAGGCTTACGGGTGATTCTTGATGCTTTGATGTGGGTGCGGAAGCGCTCGCGCTGCCACTCCAGGTCGCCTTCCAGGCGGTAGTAATCCAGCCCGGTTTCGCCGATGGCGACAATTTTCGGGTGATTGGCCAGCTCCACCAGCTGGTCCACGCTGGGTTCCGGCGTATCTTCGTAGTCAGGATGGACGCCTACCGAGGCGTAGATGTGCGGATATTGCTCGGCCAAGGCCAGCACGCGCGGGAAATCCGGCAAGTCCACCGAGACGCACAGGGCGTGGGTGACCTTGTTGTCGGCCATTTTGGCCAGGATTTCAGGCATGCGAGCCGCCAGCTCGGGAAAGTCAATATGGCAGTGGGAATCGATATACATGCCGTGATTATAAGCCCGCTTTGCGCATTGCCCAAGGTTGTCAATTCATCTAGAATCAATGTAACGTTTCTCGAAGGATCGATTTATGCTGCGTTTTACCGGAATTGCCCTTGCACTCAGCCTGGCCCTTGCCAATGCCCAGGCCACCGAGCAGCCCGCTTCTGCGTCTGCTTCCGCCGCCATTTCCATCAACGCTTCCGTGCCCCAGCAATTCGCCGCGCTGGGCGATTTTCCGCTGGAGAGCAAGAACGTCATCCAGGGCTGCAAGATCGGCTACCGCACGCTGGGCAAGCTGAATCCGGCCAAGTCGAATGCCGTGGTGTTCATTCCCTGGCATACGGGCCGCAGTATCGAGGCACTGGGCTTGCTGGGCCCCAAGGGCTTGTTCAATCCCGCGCCTTATTTCGTCATCGTGATTGACCCGATCGCCAATGGCGTGTCCTGCTCGCCATCCAATAGCGGCCGCCAGCACGGCACCTCGTTCCCGGACTTCACCATCCGCGACATGGTGGAATCGGAATACCGCGTGCTGACCGAGGCGCTGGGGCTGAAGCATGTGCACGCCATCGTGGGTTATTCCATGGGCGCGATGCAGACCTTCCAGTGGATGGTGACCCATCCCGAGTTCATGGACGTGGCCGTTCCGATTGCCGGCACACCGCAGCAGACCAGCTACGACATGCTGTTCTGGCGCACCGAAGAGCTGGCCATCCTGTCCGATCCGGACTACCTGGACGGCAAATACGCCAAGAATCCGAATCTGGAGCTGTACCAGCGCATCTTCGCCATGAACGCGACCTCGCCTTCCTTCCGCGTGCAGAACACGCCGCCCGCCGCGTTTGAAAAGTTCCTGCAGGAGACCGACGAGTTCGATCCGGAGTCACCGGACGCCAACGACATGCGCTGGCAGATCCGCGCCTTCCTTAAGCACGACATTGGTGCGAACGCGGCCAAGAAGGTCAAGGCCAAGGTCCACATCATCAATTCCAGCCAGGACCACATGGTGAATCCGGCGCCGGCGATTGCTTTCGGCAAGCAGATCGGCGCCAGCGTCACGGTATTGGACAGCAACTGCGGCCACTCCGGCCTGGGCTGCGACCTCGACAAGATGCGCCCGATCGTCGAGCGCGCCTTGAAGGGGCATTAAGGCATCGGAGTATAGTCGGCGCTATCGTCAGTTTGTCTGTGATCAATGGCCTTACGTGTTTTGGGTGGGTACAAGCGACGTGCATAAACGCCCACCCCGACACAGATGCCTAAACCGGCGACCAGAGCGAAAAAGGCGACAGACAGTAGCAGGGTAAATGTCGTTTGGTTAATCCCTAACATTTTCGGCCCCTCCTAAAACACGCCGGTCACGCAGCATTTTGACAGAGATCGCTTCCGCAATCGCACCTACAGCATAGGCGAAAACTCCGAAGGCGGCAAAGACCCAAATTGCGAGATCGGTGATGCCTTTTTGCCCCTCCAACGTGCCATCTAGCGGAGCGAGCGCCACAAGGAGAACTCCAATCTCTCTTAAAGCCTGGCAGCCATCAGCAGCCCACTTGGGGAGACGATCGACCTCCTGCGCAGTTGGTATTGAAGACATATCTTTTTCTATTTGGTAGGCAACCAAGGCTGTCTTGCCAATATAGCTTCAGAAACCCGCCGCAGCGCGGGATTGGGCGCAATAGTTTGAGCAGTCGCAAACCAGTAACTCAGGCGACGCGTTTCCCCAGGATGATCAGGTCACGTTCGACGCCGTCCAGATTGGCGACTTTGGGCAGGTTGGCCCAGGTCTCGAAACCAAATTTTTCAAACAGAGCCAGGCTGGGCTTGTTGTGGCCGAAGATAAAGCCCAGCAAGGTGTGCACCTTGATCTGTGGCGCGAAGGCGATCGCCTGTTCCAGGCAGTAGCGGCCGATGCCCTTGCCGCGCCAGGCTTCGGCGATATAGATCGACACTTCCGCCGTGCCCGAGTAAGCCGGGCGGCCGTAGAAATTGGAGTAGGAAATCCAGCCCAGGACTTCCGGCCGGGCCGAATCGTCATCCGAGCGTTCGATGATCCACAGCGGGCGCTTGTCCGGCGTATGGTCGTGGAACCAGTTCACCCGCGATTCCACCGAGACCGGCTCGGTATCGGCGGTGACTTCACGGGAAGCGATGGTGGTGTTGTAGATGGCGACAACGGCTGGCAGGTCGTCGATGGTGGCGAGGCGGTGACGGAATGCGGTCATAAATCAAATCAAAGGGTGTGGGTGGCGCGCGAAGACCGCAGTGCGGCGCCGAGGATTTCTTCAATACGCAGGCGGGTTTTGACGCCGCTTTCATCGTCTGGGAAATGCACGCCGATGCCCTGGGCCTTGTTGTTGTGCGCGGCGGGGGGCGTGATCCAGACCACTTTCCCCGCGATCGGGTACTTGTTGGGGTCGTCCATCAGCGCCAGGATCAGGTAGATCTCGTCGCCGATTTTGTAGGGTTTCTGGGTAGGCACGAACATGCCGCCGTTCTTGAGAAACGGCATGTAGGCGGCGTACAGGGCCGCCTTTTCCTTGATGGCCAGCGACAGCACCGATGGCCGCGCGGCGGCCGGGACGGTGGACGGGTCAGTGGTGCCTGTCATTCATTTCCTTTCAAGCACAGCATGCGGCGTAATCCAGCAACATATCCTCGAGGAACAGCTTGGGCGACAGCGGATGATCCGCCGTGGCGCGCCGCTCGTTGGCGCCCTTGATGGCGGCCAGCAAACGGCTGATGTGAATCTTGTCCGCCAGCGAAGCCAGTTCCTTCTGATAGCGCGGGTAATAGCGGACATTGCCTGCCAGTTTGTAGGAAAACAAATCATAAAGCCAGCGCTGCAACCAGGAAACTTGCGCGGACAGGGGCACTTTCTGCAATTTGTCGGCTGTCTTCAACGCCCCTTCCACGCTGGGATGGGCCAGCAGCTGCAGCAGGGTGTCCATCTCGTCGCGGTTGCCCGTCTCGGCCTGGTCACGGGCCGCCAGCGGCGCTCCGCCCTGCTCGCGCAGCCAGCTTTCGGCATCGGAAACGCCCTGGGCCTTGAGCCAGGCCAGCGCTTCAGCATGGCTTGGCATGGGCATGGCGAACTTGCGGCAGCGCGACAGGATGGTCGGCAGCAGCCGGTCCAGGCTGTTGGACGCCAGCAGGAACACGGTGCCTGGCGGCGGCTCTTCCAGCGTTTTCAGCAGCGCGTTGGAGGCTGGCATATTCAGCGCCTCGGCCGGATACAGCACCACCACCCGCAAACCCTGGCGGTGGGTGGAAATATTCATGAAGTCGGCCAGGCTGCGGATCTGCTCGATCTTGATTTCCTTGGACGGCGCCTTGCTGGCCTTGGCTTTCTTGGTCTCGCCTTCCACGCCATCCTCGCCTTCGGCGGCGGGCTCGTCTTCCAGCGATTCAGGACGAACGCGGCGGTAGTCGGGGTGGTTCTGCTGGGAGAACCAGCCACAGGAAGCGCATTCGCCGCAGGCGTGGCCATCCGGCTTGACGGCCTCGCACAGCAGGCTCTGGGCAAACTGCTCGATAAAGTCGGCCTTGCCGATGCCGGCGGCGCCGTGGAACAAAATGGCGTGCGGCATGCGCTGGCGCAAGCTTTGCAGCTGCTGCCAAGACGTCTCTTGCCACGGGTAAAGGGAATTGCTCATCAATCGTATTCTGTTTTAAAACAAGCGCTTATGCAATGCTTTTGAGAAGCGTGCTGAGCTCGGCCTGGATATCGGCAATCGGGCGGGTCGAGTCAATGATGCGGAAACGCTGCGGGAACTGGGCGGCGCGGCGCAGGTACTCGTTGCGGGTGGCGGCGAAGAAGTCGGCTTTTTCACGCTCGAATTTGTCCAGATCGCGGGTGGCGTCCAGGCGGGCGCGGGCCACTTCCAGCGGCACGTCGAACAGGAAGGTCAGATCCGGCTGCAGATGCGGATGGACCCACTGCTCCAGCGCTTCCAGCTTGTCGCGCTCGACGCCGCGGCCGGCGCCCTGGTAAGCAAAGCTGGCGTCGGTAAAGCGGTCCGACACCACCCAGGAACCGCTGGCCAGGGCCGGCTCGATCACTTGGGCGATATGCTCGCGGCGGGCGGCAAATACCAGCAGCGCCTCCGTTTCGCGGTGCATCTTTTCATGCAGGACCAGCTCGCGCAGGGTTTCCGACAAGGGCGTACCGCCCGGCTCGCGCGTGCTGACCAGTTCGATGCCGCGCGCGCGGATCAGGTCCGAGACAAAGCGGATGTGGGTCGATTTACCCGCACCATCGATGCCTTCAAAGGTAATGAATTTGCCGCGCGTGAGGTTTTGCTGCTGGGTCATGAAACGTTCTTCTTATCGTTGATATTGGTTCACTGCGCGATTGTGATCGGTCAGATTATCGGAAAACTGGCTGGTGCCATTGCCCTTGGAGACGAAATACAGCGCCTGGGTCTTGGCCGGGGCCAGAGCCGCCGCCAGCGACTGGACGCCCGGCAAGGCGATCGGCGTCGGCGGCAAACCCGCACGGGTATAGGTATTGTACGGGGTGTCGGTTTCCAGATCCTTTTTATGGATCTTGCCGTCGTACTTATTGCCCATGCCATAGATTACGGTCGGGTCGGTCTGCAGCAGCATGCCAATCTTCAGGCGATTGACGAACACGCCGGCGATCATGCCACGCTCGGACTTCTGGCCGGTTTCCTTTTCCACGATGGAGGCCATGGTCAGCGCCTCGTAGGGCGATTTGTAGGGCAGCGACGGATCGCGCCTATCCCAGGCTTCATTGAGGCGGGTCAACAGCATGGCGTGCGCTTGCTTGAAAATCTGCAAGTCGCTGGTGCCTTTGGGGAACAGATAAGTATCCGGGAAGAACAGTCCTTCCGGCTGTTTGAAGTCCGCATCGACCTGGGCCATGACTTCCTTGTCGGACAAGGCGACGGTGTCGTGTTTCAGTCCCTTGTGCACGGCCATGGCCTGGCGCATCTGGTGGAAAGTCCAGCCTTCGATGATGGTCAGGGCTTCCTGGGCGAACTCGCCCTTGACCAGTTGCTCGATCAGACGCAGCGGAGTCGTACCAGGTTTTAACTCGTAGGAACCGGCCTTGAGCTTGCCGCTGGACGCAGTGACCCGCGCCAGCACATTGAACAGCAGCGGTTCCATGGGAATGCCGGCCTCGGCCATTTGCAGGCCGGCCGCGTGGGCGCCGCTGCCGGGGGCAATGGTGAACTCAATCGCTTCAATTTCGTCGCCGATGATGGGTTTTTGCGCCCACCAGGCAAAATAACCACCTGCCGCCACGGAGACAAGCAGACCGATCGTTATGATTTTTTTTATAAGAGCCATCTCTTCCAAACCATGTATTGATGTGCGCATATTACGCCGCTTCCGGCGCGTTTTTCGCGACATCACTATAATGAGCCCGTAATGATAATGCCTTAGTGCGAAAATATCGCTCAATTATTGGAAATTATGAATTCTTGGAATCAACTTTTAACTGCCCTGGACGCTGAGCAGGACACCGCCGCCGCCCGCACCCTGAGTGTGACCGACCTGGCCCTGGGTTTTGCCGCGCCCATCACCGGTCTGGGCCTGATCGCCCTCGATGGCGAAGAGTCGGCCAGTTTCCTGCACGGCCAGTTGACCAATGACGTCGAACACCTGGGCCTGGGCGAAGCGCGCCTGGCTGGCTACTGCTCGCCGAAAGGCCGCCTGCTGGCATCTTTCCTGATGTGGCGCAACGAGCAAACCATCTACTTGCAGTTACCGCGCGATATCCAGCCGCCAGTGCAGAAACGCCTGCAAATGTTCGTGCTGCGCGCCAAGACCAAGCTCAGCGACGCTACCGCTAACACCGCCAATGAAGTCGTCATCGGCCTCGGCGGCGCGCAGGCGGAAGCGGTCCTGCAAACCTGGTTCGACGCCCTGCCCGCCCGTCCGTACAGCAAGCTGGATCATCCTCTGGGCACCCTGGTGCGTGTGGCGGATGCTTTCGGCGCGCCGCGCTACCAATGGCTGATGTCGTCCGAGACCGCACAAACCGTCTGGCCGGAAATCGCCGACAAACTCAACGTCGGCCGCAGCCAGGCCTGGGAGCTGTCGGAGATCCACGCCGGCGTGCCGCAGATCGCCAAGGCGACCCAGGAACAGTTCGTGCCGCAGATGGTCAATTTTGAGCTGCTGGGCGGCGTCAACTTCAAGAAGGGCTGCTACCCCGGCCAGGAAATCGTCGCCCGCAGCCAGTACCTGGGCAAGCTGAAACGCCGCACCACGCTAGTGACGATCGCCGATCCGCTGGCCGCCGCCGGCATGGAAGTCTTTGCCACCGCCGACCCGGAGCAGCCTTGCGGCATGATCGTCAACGCCACCGCCAATGGCGCGGGCGGTGTCGATGCCCTGGTGGAAATGAAGCTGGCCGCGATTGAAGCTGCCTCGGTGCGTATCGGCTCGGCCGATGGCGTGGCCCTGCAGTTCCACGCCATGCCCTACGTGCTGGACCCGCTCGACGTCTGAGATGGACCTCTACATCTACTACAAAGTGCGGGACGCTGAGGCAGCGTCCCTGCAGGGGGCCGTGCGCGCCATGCAGGCTGGTTTACTGGCATCCCATGGGGTGCCGGGCCAGCTCAAGCGCCGCCCCGACAGCAAGGAAGGTGTGCAAACGTGGATGGAAGTCTACGCCGCCGTCCCTGCCGGCTTTACGGAAGCCCTGGACGCCGCCGTCCAGCAGGCTGGCCTGGCCGCCCTCACCAGCGGGCCGCGCCACACAGAAGTTTTTACGGATTTTTGAATCATGTGTTTGATCGTTTTTGCCTGGCGCGTGGTGCCTTCGGTACCCCTGATCGCCGCCGCCAACCGCGACGAGTTCTACGCGCGCGCGACGGCGCCGGCCGCGCTGTGGCCTGAGCATCCGCACGTCTTTGCAGGCCGCGACCTGCAGGCGGGCGGCAGCTGGATGGGCATCACCCAGCCTCCCGGCGAGCAAGCCAGCTCGCGTTTTGCCGCCATCACCAACATCCGCGCTCCGTCCGAGCATAAGGATGATGCGCCGTCACGCGGCCATCTGGTGGCCGATTTTCTGGCGGGCGATATGCCGCCGCAGGCGTATGTCGAGTCGATCCGCGCCGGCGCTGCCGCCTACAACGGCTTCAACCTGGTGCTGGGCGACCGCGACACCCTGATCTGGTTCTCCAACAAGGGCGACGCCGATCCCCGCAACGGCAAGCCGCTGGAGCCCGGTGTGTATGGCCTCTCCAATGCGCTGCTGGACGCCCCCTGGCCCAAGGTGCTCAAGACCAAGGCGCAATTTGCCAGCCTGCTGTGCCTTGGCGCGCCGGACGACGCCTACTTCGAGATGCTGGCCGATACCACGCCAGCCCCCGATATGCGCCTGCCCGAGACCGGCGTGCCGCTGGATACCGAGCGCCTGCTGTCGGCAGTGCGCATCGAAAGCCCGAGTTACGGCACCCGCACTTCGACCGTGGTCAAGCTGTACGAGCATGCTCCCGCTGTGCTGCACGAGGTGCTGGTGCAGTAGCTGGCCGCTGAGGGCATGCGTGTATAATGTTAATCAGATTAGCATTCACAGAGCATGCCTGAAATGGAAACCAAGACCGCGCGGCTGACGATTCTGATTGACCCCGTCAAAAAGAAAGCTTTCGAAGAGTTATGCCTGGCGCAGGACTTGACGCCGTCCCAGGTGGTGCGCCAGCTGATCCGCGAGTACCTCGAACGCCATCAGGTCGATTACGCCACCAAGTCCAGGCTGCCATCCGCCAAGGCCGAACATTCTTAGCCCGCGCGCTTGCGCTGTCCCCCTTCTGCCAGCGGCGCCGAGCCGGATGCGTTGCGGCAGGTGCGCAAGGCCTGCGCCAAGGTGTCCGCATAGTTTCCCATCCCCAGCAGCTGCAGCACTCCCGCCCGTTCCAGCTTGTTCCTGACCCGTTCATTGGCCTCGCACAGCATCACGCGCGCGCCGCGCTTGTGCAGCGCCCGTACCACTTCTTCCAGGGTCAGCAACCCGGTCATGTCAATGAACGGCACACGCTGCAGCCGGATGATCAACAGGCCCGGATCGGTATGCGATGCCGCCAGAGCACGCTCGAAATTTTCGGCAGCGCCAAAGAAGAACGGGCCGTCAATGGCATACACCAGCACGCCCGGCGGCAGCTGCTCGCCACCTCCGCTGGCGCGGGCCAGCTCCGCCTGCATTTCCTCTTCCGGCAAGCGCTGAACCTCCACCGAGGACGCCATCCGGCGCAGGAACTGCAGCATGGCCAGCAGCACACCGATATTCACGGCCACCACCAGGTCGGCAAACACGGTCAGCAGCAGCGTAATCAGCAGGATGGCGGCATCGGCGTGCGGTGCGCGGCGCAGCATCAGCAGCACATGGGGCAGCTCGCTCATATTGAACGCGACCACGAACAGGATTGCTGCCAGCGCGCTCAGCGGGATATTCGCGGCCAGCGGCGCCAGCAGCAGAATCACCAGCAGCAGGGTCAGCGCATGGGTGATGCCGGCCAGCGGGCTGCTGCCGCCGTTGCGGATGCTGGTGGCAGTGCGGGCAATCGCGCCGGTGGCGGCAAAGCCGCCGAACAATGGCGCGGCGATATTGGCCAGGCCCTGCCCGATCAGTTCCTGGTTGGAGTCATGCCGGGTGCCGGCCATGCCGTCGGCGACCACCGCAGACAACAAGGATTCGATCGCGCCCAGCATGGCAATGGTGAAGGCGGGTCCGATCAGTTCGATCATGCGCGCGGCGCTCAGTTCCGGCCAGGCCAGATTAGGCAGCCGTGCTGGCATTCCGCCAAAGGCGCTGCCAATCGTGGCCACGCCATCGAAATGCCAGATGGCTTGGATCGCTGTCGCCACCACCATGGCGATCAGCGGCGCTGGAATCCGCCGCAGCGGGGCAATACGTGGTGCCGCCAGCAGGATCAGCAAGCTGCCGATGCCCAGCGCCGTGGTGGCCAGATGCAGCCGGGGAAACAGCAGGATGGTATGCCACAGCTTTTCATGGAAATGACTGCCCGTCGCCGCTGGCAGGCCGAAAAAGTAGCCCCATTGACCAACCCAGATGACCACACCGATACCGGCAGTAAAGCCTGCGATCACGGGCGCCGGGATGAACTTGATCACCGCCCCCATCTTCGTCACCCCCATCAGCAGGAGCATGGCGCCGGCCATCAGCGTGGCGGTTTGCAGCCCGGATACGCCATAGCGCGCGGTAATCCCCGCCAGGATCGCCACAAAGGCGCCGGTGGGGCCGGCGATCTGAGTACGGCAGCCGCCCAGCGCCGACACCACGAGACTGGCAATGATGGCCGTGAACAGTCCCTGCTCCGGACGCACGCCACTGGCAATCGCAAACGCCATGGCCAGCGGCAAAGCGACGACGCCAACGATGACGCCGGCAATCACATTGGGAAGAATCTTGCCCGCTCCGAGCAGGCCGGCACGCTGTGCTTCCAGCAGATTGATCATCACAGGCCCGCAGTTTGTCGAGTGTTGAGGAAATTATCCATCAGCACCAGGAAACAGGCAAATCTCACGCCCATTGCTTCCTCATGATATGCTAGTTAAATTAACATGCCATGATAATGTTTTTGGTGTTTTATGCAATTCCGTAGAATCCAGACCTCGCGCCCGCCGCCGCTGTTCGAACTGCAATTTCAGCTCGCCTTCAGGCGGCTGAACCAGCGTCCCGGCGGTGTCGGCCTGCCGCCCGCCAATCTGATGGGCCGCCTGCGCCATTATCTGCAATCGCTGCTGCTGGCGGAAAATCTGCCGCCCCATCCCTCCTCGCTGGCTTTGCTGATCAACCAGTTTGTCGAACTGGCGAAACTGGCAGCCACGGGCGAACCCGTCGTGCAGCGAAAGCGCAGGACGCTGGCCCTGCAGTTTGACGTCTTCGCGCTGCAGAGCGAGATGTCGCTGGACGATCCTGATGAGCTGATCCTCGGCTATACCCAGTCCATGATGGGCTTTTTGCTTCTCGCGCCAGCGCCTCATCGGATCGGCATGATCGGCCTTGGCGGCGGCTCGCTGGCAAAGTTCTGCTATCGCCATCTGCCGCACAGCATCATCGAGACGGCGGAAATCGACCCGCGCGTGATCGCCCTGCGCGAGCGCTTTCGCATCCCGCCCGAGAGCGAGCGCATGCAGGTTCATTGCGTGGACGGCGCCGACTTTGTGCGCAATGCCAGGCAGCGCTTCGACGTGCTGCTGGTCGACGGTTTCGATCGCCAGGGACAGCCGCCGCAATTATGCAGCCAGCGCTTCTACGACGACTGCTACCAGGCACTCAGCGCGGATGGCGTGATGGTGGTCAATCTGCTGGGCGACGCCCTGCAGACAGCCAGCTGCCTGGACAGCATGGAGCGGACATTCGGCGGCGCGGTGGTGGCAATCGACGCGCTCGATTCCGTCAACACCATTGCCTTTGCCTGCAAGGGACAGTCCTTGCATGTCGACGATCAGACCCTGCTGCAGCGTGTCGGACAGACTGAGATACTGCACCCCATGCTGCTGATGTTGATGCTCAATCGCATTCTCGCTGTGCGCGCCCAGCTGCGCCGTCCACCATGTTCATCCGCTACCTGCGCCAGTTAAGCGACCAGCAGCGCAGCCAGCGTGCCGACCGCCATCTGGGCTATTCGCTGGCTTTTGTCGCCGGGGCGGTGAATGCGGGCGGTTTTCTGGCGATTGGCCAGTACACTTCCCACATGACCGGCATCATTTCCGGCATGGCCGACCATCTCGCCCTGGGCGACTTCATACCGGCGATGGCCGGCCTGACGGCCTGGCTGTCCTTTGCTGCCGGCGCCGCCAGTACAGCGCTGCTCATCAATCTGGCGCGCCGGCGCCATCTGCGCAGCCAATACGCGCTCAGCCTGCTGCTTGAAGCGGCGCTGTTGCTGCTGTTTGGCGTGACGGGCGCCTATCTGGGCGAGATGCACGAATTCCTTGCGCCGGTCACCGTACTGCTGCTGTGTTTCATCATGGGACTGCAGAACGCCATCATCACCAAGGTGTCGAGCGCCACCATCCGCACGACCCATATGACCGGGCTGAGCACCGACCTCGGCATCGAGCTGGGCAAGCTGCTGTACTACAACCGCCGTGACCTGCCCGAGCTGACGGTGCGCGCCAACCGCAGCAAGCTGGCCTTGCATGCCCTCCTGATCCTGCATTTTTTTGCGGGCGGGGTGACCGGCGCCCTCGGCTTCAAGCATATTGGCTATGCCTCCACCATCCCGCTGGCATTGGGACTGGCCGTACTGGCCATGGGACCGATCATCGCAGACTTGCGCCGGCGCGCACGGCGCCGCACGCACTAGGCCAGGCGCCGCACCATGTTGATGTGGGCGATGCCCGCTTCATAGAATTCTTCGCCTTCGATGGCGAAGCCGAAGCGGGTGTAGAACGGCGCGGCATGCGTTTGCGCACTGAGGGCAAGCAGCTTGTCGCCGCGGGCCTGGGCTTGCGCCATCAAGACTTCCAGCAGGGCGCCGCCGACGCCGCTGCCCCGCGCCGCCTTGCGCACCGCCATGCGGCCGATATGGCCGTCCGGCAGCAGGCGGCCGGTGCCGACCGGCGTACCGGCCGCATCGTAAGCGACGGCATGGAGGCAGACCGCGTCCATGTCGTCCAGTTCGATTTCGGCGGGAACCTTCTGCTCTTCGACGAAGACTTCAAAGCGGATCATCTTGCAATCCGCCTGCAGTTCGTCCCAGTTGCCAAATCGGATATTACTCATGTTGTGTCAGCCTTTTGAAATGGAAGCGCGCATTTTAGCGCGTAACATCTCACTGACTTGTGGCGTGGCTTTGTGCGGGTCGCTCGGATTGCGCGCATGGACGATTTCTTCCATGCGTTCCTGCACGTTGTGCAGCGCCTGCGGGTGCGAATAGATGTAGAACTGGCCGTCCGCGATGGCGTCGAAAGTCTTCTGCGCCACTTCGTCCGCCGTCACCTTGCCCGAGTTGACCGCCTTGTCGGTCATGGCCTGCGCCACCAGCTGGCTGGCGGTTGGGCCCTGGGTCATCTTGACGTCGTCAGGACGATTGCGGTGCGACTGGTTGATCCCGGTCGGCACAAAGTACGGGCACAGGACCGAGGCGCCAATCGGCGCGCCGACCAGCTGCAGGTCGTGATACAGCGTCTCCGACAGCGACACCACCGCGTGCTTGGACACGTTGTACGCGCCCATCACCGGCGCATTCAGCAGGCCAGCCATCGAAGCCGTATTGACGATATGGCCTTCAAACGCCGGATCCCCGGCCGCCTGATCGAGCATCAGTTTGGTGAAGATGCGCACACCGTGGATCACGCCCCACAGGTTCACGCCCAGCACCCACTCCCAATCCGCCTCGGTGTTTTCCCATACCAGGCCACCCGAGCCCACACCGGCATTGTTGAACACCAGGTGCACGCCGCCGAAGCTCTGCATGGCCGCATCGGCCAGCGCCTGCACCTGCTCGGCCTTGCGCACGTCGCAGATCACACCGACCACATCGGCGCCCTGCGCCTTCAGCTCCTCGACGCTGCGATCCAGCGCGTCGCGCTGCACGTCGCCCAGTACCAGCTTCATGCCCTGCTTGACGGCGATGTTGGCGAACTCGCGGCCCAGGCCGCTGGCGCCGCCCGTGATGACGACTACTTTGTCTTTGAATGATTTCATTTGATGAGCTTCACCACTTGTTTGCCGAAGTTTTTCCCCGCCAGCAGGCCGATAAACGCTTCCGGGGCCGCTGCCAGTCCTTGTGCCACCGATTCACGGAATTTGAGCTTGCCGCCCGCCAGCAGGGTCGCCAGCTCGGTCAGGCCCTGCGGCCACAGTTCCATGTGCTCGGTGACGATAAAGCCTTCCAGGTGCACGCGGTTGGTCAGCAGCACACGTGCGTTCCTGATCGGTACGTCCTCGCCGTTATAGCCCGCGATCATGCCGCACAAGGCCACGCGCGCGAAGGCGTTGGTGCGGCCCAGCGCCGCGTCGAACACGGCGCCGCCGACGTTCTCGAAGATCGCATCGACACCGTTTGGCGTCGCTGCAGCGAGATCGGCTTCCAGATGACCGGCCTTGTAATCGACGCAGGCATCGAAGCCCAGCTCATTGACCACGTAGTCGCACTTGTCCTTGCCGCCGGCGATGCCCACTGCGCGGCAGCCTTTCAGCTTGGCCAGCTGGCCCACCACGCTGCCGACCGCGCCGCTCGCCGCCGAGACGACGATGGTTTCGCCAGCCTTGGCCTTCATGATCTGGTTAAAGCCGTACCAGGCCGTCATGCCCGGCATGCCCAGCACGCCCAGGTAGGCCGACAACGGCACTTTCGAGCCGTCCACCTTGCGCAGCAGCGCGCCATCGGACACCATCATTTCAGCCCAGCCGCCCATGCCGGCGACGCCATCGCCAACGGCAAACCTGGGATTGCGCGAAGCGACCACCACGCCGGCGGTCCCGCCGATCATGGTTTCGTTCAACGGCTGCGGAGCGGCGTAGCTCTTGGCATCGCTCATGCGGCCGCGCATATACGGGTCGAGCGAGAGGAAGTGGTTCTGGATCAGAACCTGGCCTTCGCTCAGTTCCGGCACAGGGACGGTCTCCAGCCGGAAGTTATCCGGCACGACGGCGCCTGCCGGCCGCGAAGCCAGCACAATACGCTGATAAGTCGACATTCGATTCTCCTTGCTCAGACTGCGGTCACACCGCCGTCCACGGCCAGGATCTGGCCGGTGATATGTTTGCCCGCGTCGGACGCGAACAGCACGGCGGCGCCTTTCAGGTCTTCGTCGTCGCCCAGGCGGCGCAGCGGAGCGGCGGCAGCCATCTTGTCGTGTCCCAGCTTGTCGATCAGGCCTTGCGCCATCTTGGTCGGGAAGAAGCCCGGCGCCAGCGCATTCACGGTGATGCCGTATGCGCCCCACTCGGCCGCCAGAGTGCGGGTGAAGTTGACCACCGCGCCCTTGGAGGTGTTGTAGGCGATGGTCTGCATGCCCGGCGGGTTGCCGCTGAAGCCTGCGATCGACGCGATGTTGATGATGCGGCCGTATTTACGAGGGATCATCGAGCGCTTGCCCACCAGCTGCGAGACGTGGAAGATGCTGCGGATGTTCAGGTTCATCACCTTGTCCCACGCTTCCATCGGATAGTCTTCCGCCGGGGCGCCCCAGGTGGCGCCGGCGTTGTTGATCAGGATGTCGATATGACCCAGGTGTTCCAGCGCACCGGCGACCATGGCTTCGGCGTCTGCTTCTTTCGACAGGTCGGCAGCGATGGCGTGTGCGCTGACGCCGTGCTGGGCGAGGAAGGCAACCGCCTCGTCCAGGTCAGCCTTCTTGCGCGAGGAGAGCACCACCTTGGCGCCCTGCTCGCCCAGCGCCAGTGCCATCTGCAGGCCCAGGCCGCGCGAACCGCCCGTTACCAGGGCCGTTTTACCTGCCAGCGAAAAGAGTTCTTGAGTCGTACGCATGTAAAGTCCTTTACGTCAGATTTGGTAGTCCATGCATTGGCGCGCTTCGCGCACGGCGCCAAAGAAGGGCTTGAGCGCCACGTGGTCCGGATGGTCCTGGTAGGCTTCCAGCGCGGCGCGGTCCTCGAACTCCGAGTACAGCACCACGTCGTAAGTCGCCTCCAGGCCTGGCTGGGCCACGACGGCTTCAAATTTCAGGATGCCGGGCACCAGATTGGCGCAGGCATCCAGCATGGTTTTCATTTTGGCGGCGTTGGTGACACGGTTGCCGCCCTCCGCGAATTCTTTCAGTTTCCAGAAGACGATGTGCTTGATCATGTTATTA
>Ga0213872_10000091_pt1 | contig 83723 bp, 87 predicted proteins | sample VelepicomBERX_R2_FD_160071 | JGI IMG/M metagenome (GOLD analysis project Ga0213872, IMG submission 160071) | Rhizosphere microbial communities from Vellozia epidendroides in rupestrian grasslands, the National Park of Serra do Cipo, Brazil - RX_R2 | ecosystem: Host-associated > Plants > Roots >... | reverse complement strand
CACGCTCAAGACACGCCCCTGGACCGTGAGCATCGAAGGCGAATGCGCCAAGCCCGGCGTGCTCGACCTCGACAGCCTGATGAAGCTGGCCCCCATGGAAGAGCGCATTTACCGGCTGCGCTGCGTCGAAGGCTGGTCGATGGTGATTCCCTGGGTGGGCTTCTCGCTGGCCGAACTGATCAAGCGCGTCGAACCCAACTCGCGCGCCAAGTACGTCGAGTTCACGAGTCTGGCCGACAGGTCGCAGATGCCGGGCGTGCGTTCCGGCGTGCTCGACTGGCCCTATACCGAGGGCCTGCGCATCGACGAGGCCATGCACCCGCTGGCGCTGCTGACCTTCGGCCTGTACGGCGAAGTGCTGCCCAACCAGAACGGCGCGCCGGTGCGTGTGATCGTGCCCTGGAAGTACGGCTTCAAGTCGGCCAAGTCGCTGGTCAGGATCCGTTTCGTCGAAAAGCAGCCGACCTCCAGCTGGATGCGCGCCGCGCCGCAAGAATACGGCTTCTACAGCAACGTGAACCCGACCGTGGACCACCCGCGCTGGAGCCAGGCGGCCGAGCGCCGCATCGGCGAAGGCGGCTTTTTCGCCAAGAAGCGGCCCACGCTGATGTTCAATGGCTACGAGCCCCAGGTCGGCCAGCTTTACGCCGGCATGGACCTCAGGAAGTATTTCTGAGATGAAGCGCTCTCCCTTTCTGCATCCAGCCGCCAAGCCGCTGCTGTTCGCCATCTGCCTGGGCCCGCTGGCCTGGCTGGTCTGGCGCGGCCTCAACGACCAGCTGGGCGCCAACCCGGCCGAGGCGCTGATCCGCTCGCTGGGCGATTGGACCCTGCGCGGCCTGTGGCTGACGCTGTGCATCACGCCCCTGCGCGTGCTGACGAACCAGCCGGCGCTGGCGCGCTTTCGCCGCATGCTGGGCCTGTTCGCGGCCTTTTACGCCAGCCTGCACCTGCTGGCCTACGGCTGGTTCGACATGAGCCTGGATTGGGCCGACATCGCCCACGACATCGGCAAGCGCCCCTTCATCCTGATGGGCTTCGCCGCCTGGCTGATGCTGCTGCCCTTGGCCGCGACCTCGTTCAACCGCGTCATCAAGACCATGGGCGCCAAGGCCTGGCAAGCCCTGCACAAGCTGGTCTACCTGATCGCGCTGGTGGGCCTGGCGCATTTCATCTGGATGCGCGCGGGCAAGCACAACTTCGCGGAGCCCGAGGTGTACGGGCTGATCCTGGCGCTGCTGCTCGGATGGCGCGTCGTGCAAGCGCTCAGGAAGCGCGCGCCCTGGCGAGTCGCATTCCCCCGCATCGGCACATTCGGCAAGGGCCTGGGATAATCGCGGGTTCGCGCAAGCTCTGCTGTGTTCCCCGATGCCCGCCTCCACCCATTTGCCCAAGGGTCTATCCCCGACCCTGCATGACGCCGAACCGCAGCCGCAGGCGGTGGACGTCGCCATCGTGGGCGGCGGGCCGGCAGCCTGCAGCGCCGCCTCCTGGCTCAGCCATCTGGGACTGCAAGTCGCATTGATCGAACGCGCGCCCGAGTTGTGCCACGGCCTGCGCAAGCTGCATTTCCAGCAGGACTGGGTGCTCGGCGCCGGGCAGACCAGCCTGGCTCAACTGGGCGAACGCTATGCCGACGAAGTACAGGCGCTGCCGCGGCTGAACCTGCACCTGGGACGGCCCTTGCACCATGTCGATTGGCGCGACGGCCAGGGCTGGCAGCTGTATCTGGACCCCGGGCAGGCTGTGCGCGCCCGTGCCCTGATCCTGGCCACGGGCTTGCGTCCGCTGCGCCCCGACACCTTTTTCTCAGCACCAGCCGACCACCGGCTGCCGGCGCGCGTGATGGACGCGCTGGAGCTCACGGCCTGCCGCGAACATCTCGCCCCCGGCCGGACCTTGCTGCTAGGCGGCGGCGACAACGCAATGGAAAACGCGCTGTACCTGCACGCACGCGGACACCGCGTCACGCTGTGGTCGCGCAGCGACTGGCGGGCCCAGCAGGCCTTGGTGGAGCAGCTGGACGCCTTGGGCGAGACTGTCTGCCAGCGCCCGCGTTCGCCCATGCCCACGCAGGTCTCGTCCGACGCCGACGGCGTGACCGTCGTCTCATCCCGGTTCGGCGCGGAACGCTTCGACCATGTCGCCGTGCTGCTGGGCTTCGAGGCGGAGCCCGGCGCCTGGCTGCTGGTCAGCGACGCGCTGCAGCGCGCCGGCGTCACCGCGCCCTCGCAGCCCTTTCGCGACGAGCCCCGGTTTGCCGCGCTGGGCCTGTTCGTCGCGGGCGACGCCAGCGCCAGGCACCATCCCTGCGTGCAGACGGCGCTGGGCGACGGCGTCGTTGCGGCCAAGCAGGCAGAGGGCTTTCTGCGCCCTTTGCGCGAAGGCCAGCCGCCTCCGGCCATGCGACGCAACAACCGCCAGGTGATTCACCTCAGCGGACTGCGCTTCGGCGCCAATCTGGGCGTGCTGGACTTCGAACGCGAAGGTCCGCAACCCATACAGGTCGATGCCGAGGTGAACCTCGGCGCGCAGACCATCGTCTCGCGCGACGCCGAGATTGCGCATGTGCTCGACTACCGCCGCGTGCGCCAGATCATCATCGACGAATGCACCGCCGAGCACACCGACCTGCTCGAAGCCCTGCTGGGCAAGCTCTGCACGCGCTTGATGAAGCTGCACGGCGTGGCCGGCGTACGCATCAAGGTCACCAAGCTGGAGATCTTCCCGGACTGCCAGGTCGCCATCAGCGCCGAATGCGGCGCCTGGTGAAGCATCCAGACCTCACCATGAACTTTGAATGAATATCGCCATGAACAACGAAACCCTGGATGCGGCCATCGAGCAGCCGGTCGACAAGAAGATGTCCGTCGACATCAACAAGCTCTCCAAGCGCCTGCACCGCCAGGTCGGCCAGGCCATCGCCGACTTCAACATGATCGAGGACGGCGACAAGGTCATGGTCTGCCTGTCCGGCGGCAAGGACAGCTACTCGCTGCTCGACATCCTGATCAACCTGAAGCAGCGCGCGCCGATCAAGTTCGACATCGTCGCGGTCAACCTGGACCAGAAGCAGCCCGGCTTCCCCGAGCACGTGCTGCCCGCCTACCTGAAGTCGCGCGGCGTGGATTTCCACATCGAGGAGCAAGACACCTACTCCATCGTCAAGCGCCTGATCCCGGAGGGCAAGACCACCTGCAGCCTGTGCTCGCGCCTGCGCCGCGGCAATCTATACCGCGTGGCAGAGCAGCTCGGCGCCACCAAGATCGCTCTGGGCCATCACCGCGACGACATCGTCGTGACCCTGCTGCTCAACATGTTCTTCGGCAGCCGCATGAAGGGCATGCCGCCCAAGCTGGTCAGCGACGACGGCAAGAACGTGGTGATACGCCCGCTGGCCTATGTGGCCGAGTCCGACCTGGTGCGCTGGGCCGCGCACCGCGAGTTCCCCATCATTCCCTGCAACCTCTGCGGCAGCCAGGAAAACCTGCAGCGCGTGCAGGTCAAGGCCATGATCCACGAGTGGGAGAAAAAGTATCCGGGCCGGGTCGACAACATGTTCACGGCCATGGGCAACATCGTGACCTCGCACATGATGGACACCAAGCTGTTCCCCTTCAAGACCATCAAGGCCACCGGCACGCCCGAGGCCGACGGCGACATCGCATTCGACGAGGACGAGAGCTGCGGCGAGCCCAAAGCACAGACCATCCAGCTGATCCGCGACCTGTAAACATGTCTTAACGCGACCGAGCAGCAGCTTTACAGCAGCAATGCGCGGGCCTGCCTAAAATGAATGTATCGGGACCCGTTTCCCCTTGAGCCCGGAGGTACATCATGATCAAGCGTCGCGTATTCACGGGCCGGGCCCTGACGGCCCTGGCTGCGGGCACGCTCGCCTTGAGCGCATGCAGCGGCATCTACACGGTCTATGCCGACGTCAGCACGTTTGGCGATTGGCCGGTCGGGCGCAATTCGGGCAGCTACTCGATCGAACGCCTGCCCTCCCAACAACAGCCGACGCCGCTTCAGGCCGAGCTGGAAGACGGTACACGCCAGGCGCTGCAAAAGGCTGGGTTCACGCCATCGACCGATCCGCGCAAAGCCGACGTGATCATCACCATCGGCGCCCGTTTCAGCGTTGCCGAGCCCTACCCCTGGGATGATCCCTTCTGGTGGCATGGCCGAGGTCGCGGCTACTGGGCCTACGGACCCTGGGGCTACGGCCCGGGCCGCCGCTGGGGCGGTCCGATGTGGGCCGAACCGGTCTATCAGCGCGCCGTGGCGATCCTGATCCGCGACCGCGCCACCGGCGACCCGATCTACGAGGCACGCGCCACCAGCGACGGTCTGACGCAAGGCAACAAGGCCTTGTCGGACGCCTTGTTCCAGGCCGCCATGAGCGATTTCCCGGCCGCCAAGCCTGAATCCCATTCGGTCGGCGTGCAGGTCGGTCCGCAGGCGAGCGCCCACTGAGCCAGCAGCCTTGCAGGAGCGGGCACGGCGCACCGACCTCGGCGCCGCGATAATCAGGGTTTTTCAAAAACCCTGGTATTTCTATACCCTTCACTACACATGGCGCTCAACATCGTGATCATGGCCGCGGGCAAGGGAACCCGGATGAAGTCGGCCGCCCCCAAGGTTCTGCACAAGCTCGCAGGCCGATCGCTGCTGCAGCATGTGCTCGACAGCACCGCCGGGCTGGCGGCGCGGCACCGCATCGTGATCACCGGCCATGGCGCCGAACAGGTCGAAAAGGCGGTCCATGGCGAGGCGCTGCGCTTCGTGCGCCAGGTTCCTCAGCTGGGCACCGGCCATGCCGTCCAGCAGGCCGTGCCCGAACTGGACGAGAACGGCACCACCTTGATCCTGAACGGCGATGTGCCGCTGATCAAGGCCGACACCGCTAAGCGCTTGGTCGACGCCTGTAAGGGCGAGACGCTGGCGCTGCTGACCATCCATCTGGCCGATCCTGCCGGGTATGGCCGAATCGTGCGCAGGAACGGCGCGCCGAATGGCGAGGTGCAGGGCATCGTCGAGCACAAGGACGCCACGCCCGAGCAATTGCTGATCCGCGAAGGCTACACCGGCATGATGGCCGCCCCCACCGCAGCACTGAAACGCTGGGTCGCGCAACTCAGCAACCAGAACGCCCAGGGCGAGTACTACCTGACCGACATCGTCGCCATGGCCGAAGCCGAGGGCGTGCCCGTGCTCGGCATTGCAGCGCCGAATGAAACCGAGGTGCTGGGCGTGAACAGCCCGGCGCAACTGGCCGACCTGGAGCGCCGCTATCAGCGCGAACAGGCGCAAGCGCAGATGGAAGCCGGCGTACGCCTGGCCGATCCGGCCCGGTTTGACCTGCGCGGCGAGCTCCGCTGCGGCCAGGACGTCGAGATCGACGTGAACTGCGTCTTCGAAGGTCAGGTGACGCTGGGCGACGGCGTCCGCATCGGCGCCCACTGCGTGATCCGCAACGCCGAGATCGCCGCCGGTGCGCGCATCCATGAGTTCACGCACATCGACGGCGAAGCCGCCGGCGTGCGCGTCGGCGAAGGCGCCCTGGTCGGACCGTTCGCCCGCCTACGGCCGGGCGCCGAGCTGGGCGCCGAGGTCCACATCGGCAATTTCGTCGAAGTCAAGAACTCCTCGCTGGCCAAGGGCGCCAAGGCCAACCACCTGGCCTACCTGGGCGACGCCGACGTGGGCGAGCGCGTCAACTACGGCGCGGGATCCATCACCGCCAACTACGACGGTGCCAACAAGCATCGCACCGTGATCGGCAACGATGTGCACGTGGGCTCCAACTGCGTGCTGGTGGCACCGGTCAGCATCGGCGACGGGGCCACCATAGGCGGCGGGTCGACCATCACCAAGAGTGTCGCCGCGGGCGAACTGGCTGTTGCGCGTGGCCGACAAACCAGCCTCAGCGGCTGGCAGCGCCCGGTCAAGAAATCAAAAACTTGAGCTCTTTTTGCGCGCAAAGCGTGACAAAGTACCGCTGCGCCCGTAGGATCCCCCGCAACCCCTCAATCGGAGGGAGCCAAGCTCGCCCAAGCTGTCTAGTATGGGAACAGTTGTTGGATTGGAATGACTCTCATGGCTCACATCTCTGCTGACATGGCCCTGCTGGAACTAGGCGGCGCCGCTGCCGAAGACCGCATCGATCTCGTGCCGGCCGAGGGCCTGTCCGCCGACTTTGAAGCCCGGCAGGCGCAGGACGAGCAACGCGCCCGGACCGAGGCCTTGGAGCGCATGGCCTTGGAGCATGCGCGCTGCGACGACGCCGCCAGTGCCTGCTGGTATCTGTGCCGCAGCATGGGCCTGGCCCGCCAGCAGGAACCGGGCGAACCGAATCTGGAATTGCTGTTCGACCTGCTCGGCGCACTGGCCGACCTGCCCGCCGAAGTCTGTGCGGCCCCGCAAGCCGACGCCGTGGGCGAGGCCGACGGCCTGGGTATCTTCGAGCTGTGCAACCAATTGGCCGCTGCGCGTGAACTGACGCAAGATGCCTGGAACGATGCCGAAGCTTCGAACCAGCAACTGGTGGCCTGCCCCTCCGCAGCCGCAAGCCAGCTGCATTAAGCCGAGGCGACCTCAAGCGCCGCTGCGCTGCTCGTAAGCCGAAATCAGGCGGCTGACCCGCGACACCGACAACCCCACTTCCCGTGCCAGCTGGCTCATGGCCACGCCGGCTTGGGTATGCGCCTTGTACAGAACCTCATCCCGAGGTCCTTGCAGCAGAGCCATGCGGCGCGCACGCAAGCCGCGCGCCAAGCCATAGGCCGAGTCATGGCGGCGCGCCGCCAGGCGGCGCTCGCGACTGACCCGCGCCTCGAAGGCTGCATCGCCCCAGAACACCTGATGGCGCACCTGACCATCCAGGCTGGCCGGCGCAGCCTGCACCAGCATCTGCCCGTAGCGCCGCGCCGCGCGCCGATGCGCCGCCTGCGTGTCGACCCACTCGCCTGCCACGTGGCTGTGAAGGCCCTGCACGTCCAGCCAGTCCGGTGCCGGCGACAACCCGAGATGGACCGCACAGCTCGACCAGGGCCAGGCTTGCGCCCACGCCTCCGGACGGTCAGAAGATTTGTTCACCAAGCCTTCGCGTACGGCGCAACGATCGACGTGGATGCAGGCTTCCAGCAGATGCCGCTCCCGATCCACCAGCAAGGACTTGTAGCGCCCCCGGAACACATGTCCGGTGCTGCCGTGCCGGCCATGGTGGTGCTGGGTATAGACCCCGTTGATGTGCCGCATCAGGCGGGCCAGATTGGCTTGCCGCGTGAACACCAGCAACTCGTAGTGCGTCTGGGTCAGCGTATAGGCCAGCACCTGCGCGTCGAACCTGTGCATGGCCTGCGCCACCACCTCCAGTAGGCTGCGGCGATCGGCGTCATCGACAAACACCTGGGTATCGCCCTGCGCCCGTGCGCTGACGAGATAGACGGCACCCGCCAATTCGATTCGGAGTGGTCTGGCCATGTTGAAAACCTAGGCTACGAAGGCACAAAAGGCAAGCCTTGGCACGGGGAACCGGCACCTGCCGATCCCGATCACAAATGATGCACTGAGGCTGTACTACGCGGTCCAATGAGCACGAAAGGGCACGAAAATAGGACCATGGAATATCCGCACTACAACCCCAACTCAGACCACCTGCCCCTCAGCGACGAGGAGTTGGCCGGGCTCGACGACATGCTGGGCAAGCTGCCCTCGGACGCCGCCATGAACATCGAGGCGATGGACGGCTACCTGACTGCCCTGCTGGTGAGCCCGCGCCCCCTGCCGGAGATTCCCGGCGCCGCCTGGCTGCCCGTGGTCTGGGGCGGCGACGTGGCTGACTCCGGTGCCGACACGTCCGAGCACTACCCTTTTGTCAGCGGCAAGCAGCGCAAGCGCGTGATGATGCTGGTCTTGCGGCATCTCAACAGCATCGCCCATCAATTGCGCGACAGGCCGCAGGCCTGGGAGCCCATCTTCAGCATTGCTGAGGATGACGACACCCTGCTGACCGACGCCGAAGACTGGTGCATCGGCTTCATGACCGGCGTGGACCAGGCCGTCGACGCCTGGGCACCCTGGTTCAAGCACGAGTTCGGCCGCGCGGCATTAGCGCCTATCGCACTGTTGGGATCGGACGATGAAGACCGCTCGGCGGAGGAGCGCGCGAGCCTGGCCGACCCGCATCAACTGGACGCCATCAGCCGAGAAGTCCCGGAAGGGGTGCTGAATCTGCGCGAATTGATCCACCCCAGTCCCTGAACGTTCGCCCCGGACATAGGGGGCAAAACCCCCACAGGGCGGCTGAACGTTCCGGTCGCAGGGATCAGTCCTATTGCCTCATCGCTTCGATTTCCGGGAAAATGCGCACAAGGCATCTGCAAAAGCCCATCTGCAAATGCCGGGGCAAAGTTCCATTTGCACTCTTTTGAATGCCACGCCATGTTTGACAAACTGTTCGCCTGCATCGGACTCATGGTTTGCCTGGCACTGGCCGTGCATATGTGTGTCCCTTCCAGGCTGCAGCGGCGCATGGAAGCGCTTCCTGACACCGTGCTGCGCTGGCTCAAGGAGCGCCTGATCTGGCGCTTCAATGCGCGCGAACGCCGCCGCGTGGCACATCGCGTCACCGTCGCCGCGATTTCACGTGCACGCCAGGCGGCCAACGAGGAAAACGGCAGCTGGGACGGCAATGTCTACCGTCCCAAGCAATTTGAACGGCCCGGCTCCGGCAAGCTGCACTGAGCCTGGCTCAGCCGCGCATGCCCCGAGCCAGCACCGGGGCCAGGGCTTGCCCCGTATGCGAGCCAGACGCAACAACCGCTTCTGGCGTTCCCGCCACCACCACCTGTCCGCCTGCGGCCCCACCTTCGGGCCCGAGATCGATGATCCAGTCAGCCTCGGCCATCACGTCCAGGTCGTGCTCGATCACCACCACGGAATGCCCGCCGCTGACGAGCCGGTGCAGCACGCGGATCAGCCTCTCAACATCGGCCATGTGCAGGCCCACGGTGGGTTCATCCAGCACATACAACGTGTGCGGCGCCTTCTGGCCGCGGCGCGCCACGTCGTCGCGCACCTTGACCAGTTCGCTGACCAGCTTGATGCGCTGCGCCTCGCCACCCGACAAGGTCGGCGAGGGTTGTCCCAGCGTCAGATAACCCAGGCCCACGTCCTTGAGCAGTTGCAGCGGGTGGGCAATCGCTGGCATGGCGGCAAAGAACTCGACCGCCTCGTCCACCTCCATGGCCAGCACGTCGCCAATGCTCTTGCCGCGCCAGCTCACGCCCAGGGTTTCCGGGTTGAAGCGCTGGCCGTGGCATTGGTCACACAGCACTTTCACGTCGGGCAGGAAGCTCATGGCAATCGTCTTCATGCCCTGACCCTCGCAGCCCGGGCAGCGGCCTGCCCCGGTGTTGAAGCTGAACCGGCCCGCCGCGTAGCCGCGCGCCTTGGCCTCCAGGGTTTCGGCGAACAGCTTGCGGATCGCGTCCCAGAAACCGATGTAGGTGGCGGGACAGGAGCGCGGTGTCTTGCCGATGGGGGTCTGGTCAACCTCCAGCACGCGATCGACCTGCTCGTGCCCGTCAACGCCGGCGCAGCCCAGCCACTGCGCCGGCGCGCGGCGCAAGGGCACTGCCAGCGCCATGTTGGCCAGCAGCACGTCGCGCGCCAGGGTGCTCTTGCCGCTGCCGGACACGCCGGTCACGGCCACCAGGCGCTGCAGGGGCACGGCCACATTCACGTCGCGCAGGTTGTGCAGGCTGGCCTTGCGCACCCGCAATTGCGGCGCACCCGCCTCCATCGCCCGGCGCGCCTGCAAGGGATGCAACAGCGGCTGGGCCAGGAAGCGCCCTGTCACCGAATCGGATTGCGCCGCCAGATCGGCGGCCGTGCCCTGCGCCACCACGCGACCGCCGCGCTTGCCGGCGCCGGGTCCGATATCGATGATGTGGTCGGCGCGGCGTATGGTGTCCTCGTCGTGCTCGACCACCACCAAGGTGTTGCCCTTGTCACCCAGCGTGCCCAGAGCCTTCAGCAGGATCTGGTTGTCGCGCGGATGCAGGCCGATGGTGGGCTCGTCCAGCACATAGCAAACCCCCTGCAGATTGCTGCCCAGCTGCGCCGCCAGGCGGATGCGCTGCGCCTCGCCGCCCGACAGGGTGGGCGCGGCGCGATCCAGCGTCAGGTAGCCCAGGCCGACCTCCTGCAGGAACTCGAGCCGGCCCTGAATCTCGCTGACCACGTCGCGCGCGATGTCGGCATCGCGCCCCTGCAGCGTCAAACCTTGCACCCAGGCGCTCGCCTCGGCCACGCTCCAGGACGCCACCGTGCTGATGGCCTGCGCCTCGAAGGTGACCGAGCGCGCCACCGCATTCAGGCGCGAACCATGGCAATCCGGGCAAGGCTTGTCGCTGAGGTCCTCGACCTCGGCCTCCTCGGCCGGAAAGCGCTGCTCGCGACCGCGGTTGTCCTTCTCCTGCAATGACTCGTCGAGCGCCCGACGCTGTTCGCGGGTCAGGGCCAGCCCCGTGCCCACGCAGCTTTCGCACCAGCCATGCTTGGAGTTGTAGGAGAACAGCCGCGGGTCCAGTTCCGGATAACTGGTGCCGCACATCGGGCAGGCACGCTTGGTCGAGAACACCTTGACCTGGCCCAGTCCTTGCGTCGATCGCCCGTCGGCCAGGGCTTCGTGCAAGCCGTGCAGCGGCGCCAGCACATGCAGCACGCCCTTGCCGTAATCAAGCGCCTTGGCCAGCAGGGCGCGCAGCTCGGCCTCGTGCTCGACCGACACGGCCAGATCGCCCACCGGCAGCTCCAGGGTGTGCTCCTTGAAACGGTCCAGGCGCGGCCACGGCGACACCGGCAGGAACTCGCCGTCAACGCGCAGGTGGCTGTAGCCGCGTCCCTTGGCCCATTTGGCCAGGTCGGTGTAGAGCCCCTTGCGATTGACCACCAGCGGCGCCATCAGGCCCACATGCTGGCCCCTGTAGTCGCGCAGCAGCTGCGCGGCGATCGATTCGACGCTTTGCGGACGTACCGGCGTGCCGTCGTGCACGCAGTGCTGCACACCCAGCTTCACGTAGAGCAGGCGCAGGAAGTGCCAGACCTCGGTGGTGGTGGCCACCGTGCTCTTGCGGCCGCCGCGGCTCAGACGCTGCTCGATCGCGACCGTGGGCGGGATGCCCCACACCGCATCCACTTCGGGCCGGCCTGCCGGCTGCACGATGGAGCGCGCATAGGCGTTGAGCGACTCCAGGTAGCGGCGCTGTCCCTCGTTGAACAGGATGTCAAAGGCCAGCGTGCTCTTGCCCGAGCCCGACACCCCTGTCACCACATTGAACTGTCCGCGCGGGATGCTCACGTCGACCGACTTGAGGTTGTGCTCGCGCGCATTGACGATGCGTACCGCCTCCTGCGCCGCGGCACGCCGGGCCCGCACGATGCTCTGCAGCGGGCGGCCGTCTTCAACACGGTGCCTGACGGCGGTGGCGGGCCGGTCCATGTGCTGCGAGTACTCGCGCAAGGCCTGTGCCGTGTGGGAACTCGGGTGCAGCTTGAGCTCCTCGGGCGTGCCGCAGGCGATGATCTCGCCGCCGTCCTCGCCGCCATCAGGTCCGAGGTCGATCAGCCAGTCGGCGGCGCGGATCACGTCGAGGTTGTGCTCGATCAGGATCAGCGAATGCCCGGCCGTCAGCAGCTTGCGCATGGCGCGCATCAGCTTGGCGATGTCGTCGAAATGCAGGCCCGTCGTCGGCTCGTCGAACAGGAACAAGGTGCCCTTGCGCGCGATAGCCTGGCGCGACTTGGCCGAGCTCGACGCCGCCTCGGCCAGAAAACCGGCGAGCTTGAGGCGCTGCGCCTCGCCGCCGGACAGAGTGGGCACGGGCTGGCCCAGCCGGATGTACTCCAGGCCCACGTCCAAAATCGGCTGCAGCTTGCCCAGCACCTCGCGGTGCGCATGGAACAGCTGCACGGCCTCGCTGACGGTCAACTCCAGCACGTCGGCCACCGACAGCGCGCGCTCGCCCAGGCTCAGCTTGACATCGAGCATCTCGGCACGGTAGCGGCGCCCGTCGCAATCAGGGCAGCGCAGGTAGACGTCGGACAGGAACTGCATCTCGACATGCTCGAAGCCCGAGCCGCCGCAGGTCGGGCAGCGGCCGTCGCCGGCGTTGAAACTGAACATGCCGGCTGTGTAGCTGCGCTCGCGCGCCAGGGGCACGTCGGCGAACAGCTTGCGGATTTCGTCGAACGCGCCCACGTAACTGGCCGGGTTCGAGCGCGCGGTCTTGCCGATCGGCGACTGGTCGACAAACACGGCATCGGACAGCCAGTCGGCGCCCAGCAGGCGGTCGAACTGCCCGGCCGCCTCGGTGGGCTGGCCGAAGTGGCGCGCCAGGGCCGGATACAGCACGTCCTGCATCAGCGTGCTCTTGCCCGAACCCGAGACGCCGGTCACGACCACCATGCGCTGCAGCGGAAACTCGACGCTGACGTTCTTGAGGTTGTGCTCGCGCACGCCTTCCAGGATCAGGCGCGGCGTGCTGGCGTCCACCGCGCGCTTGAGGCCCATGCCCACGTGCTTGCGCGCGCCCAGGTAGGCGCCGGTCAGGGTGTCGGCGCTGCGTATGGTCTCGGGCGTGCCGTCAAACACGATGGCGCCGCCGCGCTCGCCGGGGCCGGGGCCCATGTCGATCAGCCGGTCGGCCGCCAGCATCACCGCCGGGTCGTGCTCGACCACCACCAGCGTGTTGCCGGCGTCGCGCAGCCGGTGCATGGCCTGCACGATGCGGTTCATGTCGCGCGGGTGCAGCCCGATGCTGGGCTCGTCCAGCACGAACAGGGTGTTGACCAGCGAGGTGCCCAAAGCGGTGGTCAGGTTGATGCGCTGCACCTCGCCGCCCGAGAGCGTGCGGCTCTGGCGGTCCAGCGTGAGGTAGCCCAGGCCCACGTCGCACAGGTACTTGAGCCGGTTGCGAATCTCCTCCAGCAGCAGCTTGAGCGCCTCGTCCAGCATCGTGCTGGGCAGCTGCAGCTCGTCGGCGAAACGGCGCAGGCGATGGATGGGCAGTTGCATCAGATCGTGCAGCGACAAGCCATCAAGCGACTCCAGCTGCGCGCGGCTCCAGCTCGTGCCGACCGGCAGGAAGCGCTGTTCCGCAGGCAGGGCCTGGTCCGCCAGCGCCTTGCTGCCGACGCGCCACAGCAGGGCTTCGGTCTTCAGCCGGGCGCCGTTGCAGACCGTGCAGGGCGTGTAGCTGCGGTACTTGGACAGCAGCACCCGGATGTGCATCTTGTAGGCCTTGCTCTCCAGGTATTCGAAGAAGCGCCGCACGCCGTACCACTGCTGGTTCCACTTGCCGTTCCAGTTCGGCGAGCCGTCCACCACCCAGTCGCGCTGCGCCTGCGACAGCTGGCTCCAGGCCGTGTCGCGCGGGATGCCGGCGTCGCCGGCGTACTTGATCAGATCGTCCTGGCATTCCTTCCAGGCCGGCGTCTGCATGGGTTTGATCGCGCCCGAGCGCAGGGTCTTGCGCTCGTCGGGGATCACGAGACCCATGTCCACCCCAATCACGCGGCCAAAGCCGCGGCAGGCCTCGCAGGCGCCCATGGCGGAATTGAACGAGAACAGCGGCGGCTGCGGATCCTGGTAGCGCAGGTCGCTGTCGGGGCAGTGCAGGCCGGTCGAATAGCGCCACAGCTCGGGCTCGGCGCCGTCTTCCGCGCCAAAAGCGTAGACGTTCAGGCGGCCGCTGCCGCGCTTGAGGCACAGCTCGATGGCCTCCATGGCGCGCTGCTTGTCGGCCCCCTGGATGCGGAAGCGGTCGGCCACCACGTCCAGCACCTTGACGGTCTGGCGCGGCGCCTCCCCAGCCTGGGCCTCCTTGGCCTTTTTTCCCGCCTTGGCAGGCTTGTCCGTCTTTTCAGTCTGCGAGGCCGGCGCGGCCAGCGGCACCGCCATTTCGCGTTCGGCCTGCACGCGCGTGAAACCGCTGGCGCTCAGCCACTGCTGCACCTGCTCGGCGCTGGTATTGGCAGGCAGCTCGACCGGGAAGGTCAGGTGCAAGCGGGCGTCGAAGGCCTGCGTGCGCTGCATCAGCTCGGCATAGATGGTCTGCGCCGAATCGTGGCGCACCGGCAAGGCCGTCTGCCGGTCGTACAGCGAGGCGGCGCGGGCAAACAGGAGCTTGAGGTGGTCGTTCAGCTCGGTCATGGTGCCCACGGTCGAACGCGAGGTGCGCACCGGGTTGGTCTGGTCGATCGCGATGGCGGGCGGCACGCCGTCGACCTTGTCGACGGCCGGCCTGTCCATGCGGTCCAGGAACTGGCGCGCATAGGCCGAGAAAGTCTCGACATAGCGGCGCTGGCCCTCGGCGTACAGGGTGTCGAACACCAGGCTCGACTTGCCTGAGCCGCTGGGACCGGTGACCACCGTCAATTCCTGCGTGGCGATGTCCAGATCCAGGTTCTTGAGGTTGTGCTGGCGAGCACCACGTATGCGAATGTGACCGTCGGACATCTGGCAGGCCTGGCTAGGGTGAGGAGCGAACATTCTAGAGAGTGTCGGCCCACTCCAAGGCAGTTTGAAGGCAATGCCTAGGCGACACCCAGGCGATACCCAGGCAAAACCCGGATCAGACACTTTGTCACCAGAAAACCGGCCCTTCCTGCTTGTCTTGGTGCCGACTCAAAGGCAAGATCCGCCCCAGAAGCCTGCGAGGTTGAAATCCCGCGTTTGAGCCGCTGGACGAATTGGGCGTCCGGCTTTCACGTTGGTGTCGCATCAGATCTGGGCACCAGACGGGCGACACAGGACACCGAGTACTGCCATGACCTGCGTTTCGCATTCGCTCCCCAACCCGCCACGGGTGCTGCTGGTCGAAGACAACCCGATCAACCAGATCGTCGCCCTGGAATTCCTGAACCAGTTGGGCGTCAGCACGCGCCTGGCCAACAATGGCCAGGAGGCGCTGGCCAGTTGCCAGACCTGCACACCGGATCTGGTCTTGATGGACATCCAGATGCCCGTCATGGACGGCCTCGAATGCACGCGCCAGCTCCGGCGCCTGCAAGCCGCCCGGGACCTGGCGCCCTTCCCCATCCTGGCGCTAACGGCCCACATGCTGCAAAGCGACGTGCGCGCCAGCCTGCAGGCCGGCATGGACGCGCACCTGACCAAGCCGATCGACTTCGGCATCCTGCAGCAGGAGCTAGGGCGCTGGATCCGATTGCCCGGACAGCACGGCATGCCGCCGCCGGCATGAGGCCCGCATCGGGCGGCGCGGCAATTCACGCCAAAATGCGCGCAACTGTTCGTGTCTATGCTGCCGCCCGCCATGCCCAATGCCAATCTCTTCGCCGCCCTGCGCGCCGCCTTTCCTGAAGACCTGGACGCCTGCGCCATCGAATGCGCGGAAGCGCTCCCGGACGGCAGCACGCCGCGCTATAGCTGGCGCGACATCGACCGGGGCACCGCGATGATGGCCAACCTGCTGAGCTCGCTGGAACTGCCGAAAGGCAGCCGCATTGCGGTGCAGACCGAAAAAAGCGTCGAGGCCTTGATGCTGTACCTGGCAGTGCTGCGCGCCGGCTACGTGGTCCTGCCGCTCAACACGGCCTACCAGGCGTCCGAACTCGAATACTTCATCGCCAATGCCGGGCCCGCCGTGGTGGTGTGCAGCGGCCAGCATTTCGGCTGGGTGTCCAAGCTGGCCTTCGTGGCCGGCACCTCCTACGTGTTCACGCTCAATGACGACCGCACCGGCAGCCTGCTCGAGCGCGCCGCGCATTGCAGCGACCAGCACGTCGTCGCCGTCAAGCGTGCCGACGAGCTCGCGGCCATTCTCTACACCAGCGGCACGACCGGACGCAGCAAGGGCGCCATGCTCAGCCACGGCAACCTGCTCAGCAATGCCCTGACGCTGAAGTCGTACTGGGGCTGGCGCACGCCCGCCGAGGGCGGCGATGTGCTGATCCATGCGCTGCCCATCTTCCATGTGCACGGCTTGTTCGTGGCCTGCCACGGCGCGCTGCTGAACGGCAGCAAGATGATCTGGTTCGGCAAGTTCGAGCCGCAGGCCGTGATCAGGCGCCTGCCCGAGGCCACGGTGTTCATGGGCGTGCCCACGCTGTACGTCCGCATGCTCGCCGAGCCCGCGCTGGACCGCGAAGCCTGCCGCCCCATGCGTCTGTTCATCAGCGGTTCGGCCCCGCTGCTGATCGACACCTTCAAGGACTGGCAGACCCGCACCGGACACACCATCCTGGAGCGTTACGGCATGAGCGAAACCCTCATGCTGACGTCCAATCCCTGCAAACCTGAGAACGGGGAGCGCGTAGGCGGCACTGTCGGACCGGCGCTGCCGGGCGTGCAGGTGCGCATCGTCGACGACCAGGGCCGCGCCTGCGCGACAGACGAGATCGGCCACATCCAGGTCAAGGGCCCCAACGTCTTCAACGGCTACTGGCGCATGCCGGAAAAGACCCGCGAAGAGTTCAGCGCCGACGGCTGGTTCAAGACCGGCGACGTGGGCCAATGCGACGCCAAGAACTATGTCCGCATCGTCGGGCGCAGCAAGGACCTGATCATCAGCGGCGGCTACAACGTCTATCCCGCCGAGGTGGAAGGCTATCTCAACGAACTGGCCGGCGTGGCCGAGTCGGCCGTGATCGGCGTGCCGCACCCGGATTTCGGCGAGGGCGTGGTGGCGGTCCTGGTGGCGCGCACCGGCGCCCATGTCGACGGGTCCGCCGTGATGGCGCAGCTCAAGGGCCGCATCGCCAACTTCAAGCAGCCCAAGCGCGTGTTCGTCGTCGCGGAGCTGCCGCGCAACACCATGGGCAAGGTCCAGAAGAACCTGCTGCGAGAGCAGTACAAGGCGGCTTTCATATGAACGGTGTCAATACCAACACACTCTGCCCGCGTTGCGGACAAGCGTTCAGATGCGGCGCCACGGCCTCGCGCTGCGATTGCTTTGATCTCCAGCTCAGCGAAGAACTGCGGACCCGCCTGGTCCAGCAATATGAGCACTGCCTGTGCCTGACCTGCCTGAGGCAACTGCAGGCGCAGGAGACCTCCGCGCCGGGCGATCCGGCGAAGGCTTGACGCCCCGGGCTACTTCACGACGAACACCGGTACGGTCGACAAGGTCAATACTTTTTGCGCCACGCTGCCCAGCAGCAGCTTGTCCAGGCCGCGCCAGCCGTGCGAACCCATCACGATCAGATCGGCACCGACCTGCTGGGCCTGTTCAACCAGGGCCTGTGCGGCGCCATGCTCGTGCAGCACCTTGCACGTCACCATCACGCCGGCCTGCTGCGCCAGCGCCTGCACCTTGTCCATGCCCTGCCGGGCCGCCTGCTCGGCGGCATCCAGGTAATACGCCAGCGCTTCGCCGCCGCCGTCCGGCACCGTCAGGAAGGGCACCGGATCCACCACGCTCACCACGTCGATCACGGCCTCATAGCGCCGAGCCAGATCGACCGCCACGCCGGCCGCCTTGTCGGCGCAGGCCGAACCATCGCTTGCCAGCAGCAATCGCTTGAACATGGGGACCTCCTTGTGCATTGCAGATGCGCCATCGTGACGCCAATCCGCCCTCCGACACTTGACTCAAGTCAACCCAAAGCGTGCGCCTGCGGGCTGCGAAGCGCCAGCCAGGTCTCCTGGATCACGCGGGCATCGGCACTGGCGCGATGACGGCGCTGCGCCAGGCGGCGCCGCACATCATCCGCCGTGGCGTCCCAGCGCGCCTGGTCGTCCTCGCTCAGCAACTGCCGCAGATCACAAAGCTGAAACGAAGGCACCAGGCCAGCAGCGTCGAACAGGCGCGACAGCCAGGGATAGTCGTGGCCCCAGGCGTCACAATAAACCTGCTGCCCCTGCAGCCGGTGGTTCAGCTCCCGTGCGACCCACTCAGAGGGCTTGCCATGCTCCAGCAAGATCTGCCGGCTGATGCCATGCAAGGCTTGCGCCTCGTCGTCCCAATGCATCCAGTCGGGCATGGGCCGAATCAGCGAACAGAACACGGCCCCCTGGGCGTCGACGAACCCGACCTCGATGGGATAGCTGCCACGGCCGAAGCCGGACGCTTCAAGATCAAGAACGGTCGGCGCCAACATGCAGGACTCCACGGCCAAGGAATCAGGACAGTGTAAGCATTCAATCGAGCCCTGCCAACGCGCGCCCGCCCTCGATCATGACGCTCCCGATCAGAGTTATCACGCCATTCGGTCCATCGCGGAGGGAAGGCCTGCGCGAAGCCTGGCGCTCAAGTTCGAGAGCGAGTCAACCGCACTGACCCACGTACCCGCACGCCGTGCAGAAATCGCAGCCGTCCTTGTGGATCATCGTGGCGTTGCCGCATTCGGGGCAGGGCTTGCCTGCCTGCGGCAGGATGCGCATGCCGGCGGCGGCCTTGGGGCCGGGCGCCTGCAGCAGGCCCATTTCGACCAAGGGCATGCCCTGCTCGTCGAGCACGCCCAGCATGGCATAGCGGTGGATCACCAGCCGGGCCACGTAGGCCACGGTCGAGGGCCAGACCTGCTGGCGGCGCTCGCCGGACAGCGTGGGCACCGGCGCCATGAAATGGCCCAGCGGCTCGCCGACGTTGAGCAGCTTGCGCAGCTTCATGCCGATCCAGGCCGGGTCCATCACGCGCATGTCGAGCGAAAGCAGGCGCGCCATGCCGTCCAGGGCCTTGGGGTAGTTGCCCGAGAAGCCCATGGCACAGGGCCGCGTGATGCTGCCACCCTCGGGCGTGGGCAGGCTGACTTCCTTGAGCGTCAGGGTGAACAGCTCGCCGGTGGCGGGGTTGTCGACGTCCACGGCCCAGGCCAGCGTGCCCATGGTGCTGGTGCGCGGCTCCTCGCGGCTGAACATCGCGTCCATCACCGGCGTGGGGCCGCCTTCGGCCAAGGCCCCCAGGTGTTCGCAGCGCCAGCGGATCACGGCGGCGGTGGCGGCCACCACGCCGGGGAACAGGCGCGGCTCGCCGTTGGGCGGCATGGGCATCTCGAAAGCACGTTCTTCGGCCACGGTGGCCAAAGCATCGAGCTTCAGGCGCAGCCAGGCAGCGTCGTTGGTGCGCAGGTCCATGGACAGCGTCTTGGCCAGCGCGGCCAATCCGCGTGGCTGTTCAGCGCCATTGATCCAGACCTCGAACGGCAGGTTCTTGCCGAACAGGCCGGCATCAGGCCCAACCGCGGGCAATTCGCCGACGAACAAGGCGAAGTCTCCATGCGGATGACGGATCATGTAGCTCCAGGCCGGATTGCCGTTGGGCAATTCCGGACGACTGGGCCAGCGCAGCGAGGCCATCACGGCGGCGGGCAGGCGCTCCACGCGCATGCGCTGGTTGGTGCCGTCGGCGCGCACGGCCTGCAAGGGTTCGGGCAGCGCCGGCGGCTCGGCGGTAACGCTCAGCACCGACCCCAGCACATTGTTGGGCCGGTAGGTGGCAAGGCCCTTGAGTCCGCTCTTCCAGGCCTGCGTGTAGAGGTTCTGGAAGTCGGCGTAAGGGTAGTCGGCCGGCACATTGACCGTCTTGGAAATCGAGGTGTCGATGCACGGCGCCACGGCCGCCACCATGGCCGCGTGGTCCGAGGCCGACAACTCCAGCGCCGTCACGAACGCGTCGGGCAGACGCTTGTCCGTGCCGAACATATGGCGGTACAGGCGCCAGGCGTGGTCCTCGACCGCATACTCCTTGAAGCTGCCTTCCGCCATGCGCTTCTTGCGCGTGTAGCACCAGCTGAACGCGGGTTCGATGCCGTTGCTGGCGTTGTCGGCAAAGGCCAGGCTGATGGTGCCGGTGGGGGCGATCGACAGCAGATGCGAGTTGCGCAAGCCCTGGGCCCGGATCTTGTCTTTCAGGCCTTGCGGCAGTCGAGAAGCAAAGTTGCCGCCCGATAGGTAAAGATCGGCGTTGAAGAGAGGGAAGGCGCCGCGCTCCTGCGCCAGGTCGGCCGACGCATCGTAAGCCGCGTTGCGCATGACCTCGCTGATTTGCCGCGCGGCGTTGCGGGCCGCTTCGGTGTCGTAGCGCAGGTTCAGCATTACCAGCGCATCGCCCAGGCCGGTGAAGCCCAGGCCCACCCGGCGCTTGTTGCGGGCTTCCTGCGCCTGCGCCGGCAGCGGCCAGGGCGTCACGTCGAGCACGTTGTCAAGCATGCGCGTGGCGATCTTGCAGACCTCGGTGAAGCCGGCCTCGTCAAAACTGGCCTGGGCTGAAAAAGGGTCGCGCACGAAATTCGCGAGATTCACCGAGCCCAGGCAGCAGCAGCCATAGGGTGGCAGGGGCTGTTCGGCGCACGGATTGGTCGCCGTGATGGACTCGCAGTAGTAGAGGTTGTTGTCGGTATTGATGCGGTCCAGGAACAGCACGCCGGGCTCGGCGTGGTCATAGGTCGAGCGCATCACCTGGTCCCACAAGGCGCGCGCCCGGACCTTGCGGTACACCCACAGGCCGTCAGCGCGCCGATAGGCCCCGCCGGCACGCAGCTTGACGCCGGGCTCGGCCTTGTGGACCAGTTCGATCTCGCCATCGGCTTCGACGGCCTGCATGAAGGCGTCGGTCACGCCGACCGAAATATTGAAATTGCGCAAGTCACCCTGATCCTTGGCACGGATGAAGTCCTCGATGTCCGGATGGTCGCAGCGCAGCACGCCCATCTGCGCACCGCGACGGCTGCCGGCGCTCTCCACCGTCTCGCAGGAGCGGTCGAATACGCGCATGTAGCTGACCGGGCCGGAAGCGTTCGATTGCGTCGAGCCCACCCAGGCACCCTTGGGGCGGATGCGGGAAAAGTCGTAGCCCACGCCGCCGCCGCGCCGCATAGTCTCGGCCGCTTCGGTCAGGGCCGTGTAGATGCCCGGGAAGCCTTCTTCTTCCGACGCGATGGAATCACCCACAGGCTGGACGAAGCAGTTGATCAAGGTGGCGCTGAGGTCGGTGCCTGCCGCTGAGTTGATGCGTCCCGCCGGCACGAAGCCGCGCCGCTGCGCATCGAGAAAACTCGCGGCCCAGCGCTCGCGCTCAGCCGGCGCTTCAGCCTGCGCGAGCGCCACGGCCACGCGCTGGCGCAATTCATCGAGCGTCTGTTCTGCCCCCTTGGCATATTTTTCGAGCAGCACCTCGGCGCTGATCTCCTGTGCCGGCAAAGCGGCGGCCGGCGCCAGCAGCGGCAAACTGGCTTGCTCCTGTTCGGATGCGGGGGATTCTGGGTGAAACAAGGACATGCAAACCTCCAAAACTCAACAGACCCCCTCGGCATTTTGAGGGCGATCCGGATGTTCGAGGCATCTTATCCGCCTGGTTTTGATGGGCGTCATCAAAACGGGTTGTAGCTTTTTTCGCGCCGATAGTGCATATATCCGACGCTTGCGCCGGCACGCAGGCCCACGCCCAGGCGGATCGGCGCCAGCGTGATGCCGTTCAGGCGCTGGTAGTTGATGCCCGCCCCGCCGACGTAGTACAGGCTGCCGTCGACGCCCGGGAAGCGCTGGAAGATGGCCGCCACGTTCGGCAGCTTGTAGACCAGGGTGAACACTTTGGAGGCATTGGCGCCGATGTCGAATCCGATCGACGGCCCGGCCCAATACACATGCGCGCCGCCTCCGCCCTTGACCACCAATTGGCCGTCGCCGTAGCGCAGCCCCACGGTCAGGGCCGCCGCGGCCTCCTCGCCCTTGATGTAGGCATTGGGGCGGCCCTGCTCCTTGAAGGCCTTTTCAATCACCTTGGCCAGGCCTTCGGTGGTGTTGCCGAAAAAGTCGGTCGCAGCCGCCAGGATGGACTCCTGATCGTAGGTGCTGTCGTCCTTGTCGGCAGCCATGGCCTGCGGAGCCCAGAAGCCCGCCAGGCATGCCGCACCCGCCAAGCCCAGGCGCCGAACAGCCTCGCGGCGGGAGGCGTCTTGCGCCACTTCCGTGGCCGTCAGATTGAATTGCGTCAAATCTTTCTCCATCATGATTATCGATTCCTTAAAAGGTAGCTCATCTTTGCGATCATGCATGCTGCAGGTTACAAACTCAAACAACTCCACATCGCATTCGCACCGAACCGAATCCCGTAGACTTTCACATTCTTTGAGGGTCGCGGTGATCCTCTACAGCGGCGGGCGGCACCACATCGTCATGAACACGGACCTCAGCAAACTGGCGCTTGCGCTCGAATACGTCGACATGGCGGCCGGGCATTACATTGCCGGAGGGAGCGATCACGCCGCTCAATTGCTCGCGGCGGCGGCGGAAAAGCTGCTGGCGGACCTAGGCAGGATGCTGGGCTCGCAGCGGCACGAGGAAGAAGTACAGCAACTGCTGCACCATGTCGCAGGCGCCTACGCCTCCCCCCGCGACATACCGCAGCCCCACAACAAGGCGCTGGATCAACAGGGCGCCTTGTCCAAGGCCCACGAGCTCGGGGCCCTGCCCGACAATTCGGCACGCCAGGCGACGGCCGCGCTGCTGCGCGCCTGCTGGTATTTGCTCGAATCCCTTGGACTGGAGGCGGCCATGCCTGAGCGCCTGGTGCGTGCCATAGAACTCAGCACCGTGGTGGCCCAGACCACTTGATTGAGGAGGCTCAGATGAGCAGCAAGGAACGCCGACACTTCTCCCGCGTCAATTTCGACACGGTGGCTTACCTGATCACAGTCGATGCACGGCTCGCGGTCAAGGTGCTGGACTTGTCGCTCAAGGGCGCCCTGCTGGAGCTGCCAGAGTCCTGCCCAGTCGAGGCGGGCGGCCCGTGCCTGCTGAGCCTGGATCTGAATCCCGGCAGCGCCGAGCCGCAACGCATTGCCATGGCGGCGGAAATTGCGCACGTGCAAGGCCGCCGCGCCGGCCTGCTGTGTCGCAGCATCGATCTGGAAAGCATCACGCATCTGCGCCGCCTGATGGAAGTGAATCTCGGCGACGCCGCGCTGCTGGACCGCGAACTCAAGGCCCTGGTCGCCGTGTGACCACAAGCCCGGACTCGCCTGTGAAAAGGTCGCCTGTGTTATATTGCTACGCATAGATACGCTCAAGACCGTTTCTTCAAGGTCTTTCTTCAGGCAAGCCGCCTTCAAGCGCCTTCTCGAGGCCGGCCAGGTTTGCTTCAGGTTCAACTCCCCGGTTTGACGCTTCTTGCGTGTTTCTGTCTTCGCAGGGTCGAAGTGCGGCGTGCTTTTGCGCCCACAGCGCTTGCGAAGTTCTTTTTCAATTTTCAAGGAACGCAAATGAGCATCCAAACTGGCACCGTGAAATGGTTCGACGACGGCAAGGGCTTCGGTTTCATCACCCCCGACGATGGCACCAAGGACCTGTTCGCCCACCACACCGAAATCAAGAACAACGGCGGCTTCCGCACCCTGGCTGAAAACCAGAAAGTGGAATTCGAAGTCAAGCAAGGTCCCAAGGGCCTGCAGGCCGCCAATATCCGCGCCGTCTGATCCTGACGCGCAGTTGGACCGAATCCCAGCACGGGGTTGGGTCCAACCGTAAAATCCGACCGCAAGGCCTGGGAAGGCCGAGGGTCAATATCGGATGCATTTGAGGGCTTGCACCCAGTCCGGCGACAATATTCAGTTGCCCAAATCGCCGTCCGCCCACATGCCAACCCAGACCGCCACATCGACAAGCGCAAGCCCAGTGCCCGCACTGAAGGCCTTGACCGCTTATCGCCCGTTCTGGGCCAAGCGCTTTGGTCCCGCGCCCTTCCTGCCCATGAGCCGCGCCGAAATGGACCAGCTAGGCTGGGATTCCTGCGACATCATCATCGTGACCGGCGACGCCTATGTGGACCACCCAAGCTTCGGCATGGCCGTGATCGGCCGCACGCTGGAGGCCCAAGGCTTTCGCGTCGGCATCATCGCGCAGCCCGACTGGCACAGCGCCGACCCCTTCAAGGCGCTAGGCAAACCCAACCTGTTCTTCGGCGTGGCGGCCGGCAACATGGACTCGATGATCAACCGCTACACGGCCGATCGCAAGATCCGCAGCGACGACGCCTACACGCCCGGCGGCGCCGAAGGCAAGCGGCCCGACCGCGCCACCCTGGTCTACACGCAGCGCTGCAAGGAGGCCTGGAACGAGGTGCCGGTGGTGATCGGCGGCATCGAGGCCTCGCTGCGCCGCATCGCCCATTACGACTACTGGCAGGACAAGGTCCGCCGCTCCATCCTGGTCGACGCCAAGGCCGACCTGCTGGTCTACGGCAATGCCGAGCGCGCCATTGTCGAGATCGCGCACCGGCTGGCGCAGCGCAAGCCGATCGAGAGCATCACCGACGTGCGCGGCACCGCCTTCATGCGCCGCGACGACGACGCCAGCAGCCGGGAATGGTTCGAGCTGAATTCCAGTGACGTCGACCTGCCCGGACGCATCGACGAGCTGATCAGCCCCTACCAGACGGTGGAAGAAACCGCGGGCGCGCAAGGCGCCGCCTGCGCCAGCCCGGCCGACCAGGCCCAACCCATCCAGATCGTCCGCAAGACCGAACGCCACACGGGCAAGATCGCCCTGCCGCCGCGCGAGCGCACTGTGATCCGCCTGCCCTCGTACGAGCAGGTCAAGAGCGATCCAGTGCTCTATGCCCACGCCAACCGCGTGCTGCATCTCGAGACCAACCCCGGCAACGCGCGGACCCTGGTGCAGCGCCATGGCGAGGGCAATGGCGCACGCGACCTCTGGATCAACCCGCCGCCGATTCCGCTCAGCACCGCCGAGATGGACCACGTGTTCGACCTGCCCTATGCGCGCTCGCCGCATCCGCGCTACGCCGACGAACAGGGCAGCCACGACGGCGCGACCAAGATTCCCGCCTGGGAAATGATCCGCTTCAGCGTCAACATCATGCGCGGCTGCTTTGGCGGCTGCACCTTCTGTTCCATCACCGAGCATGAGGGGCGCATCATCCAGAGCCGCTCCGAAGACTCGGTGATCCGCGAGATCGAGGACATCCGCGACAAGGTCAAGGGTTTCACCGGTGTCATCTCCGACCTCGGCGGGCCGACCGCCAACATGTACCGCATCGGCTGCCGCAGCCCCGAAATCGAGGCCGCCTGCCGCAAGCCTTCGTGCGTCTACCCCGACATCTGCCAGAACCTGCAGACCGACCACGGCCCGCTGATCAAGATGTACCGCCGCGCGCGCGCCTTGCAGGGCGTCAAGAAGATCCTGATCGGCTCGGGCCTGCGCTACGACCTGGCCATCAAGTCGCCCGAGTACATCAAGGAACTGGTGACACACCACGTGGGCGGCTACCTGAAGATCGCGCCCGAGCACACCGAAGCCGGTCCGCTGTCCAAAATGATGAAACCCGGCATCGGCACCTACGACAAGTTCAAGAAGCTGTTCGAGCAAGCCAGCGAGGAAGCCGGCAAGAAGCAATACCTGATCCCGTATTTCATTGCCGCGCACCCCGGCACGGCCGACGCCGACATGATGAACCTGGCCGTCTGGCTGAAGAAGAACGGCTTCCGCGCCGACCAGGTGCAGACCTTCTACCCCAGCCCTATGGCGACCGCCACGGCGATGTACCACACGGGCCGCAACCCGCTCAAGAAGATCACCCGCGACAGCGAAGGCGTCGACATCGTGCGCGGCGAGCGCCGGCGCCGCCTGCACAAGGCCTTCCTGCGCTACCACGACCCCAACAACTGGCCCATGCTGCGCGAGGCGCTCAAGGCCATGGGGCGCGACGACCTGATCGGCAACGGCAAGAACCACCTGATCCCGACCTTCCAGCCCAGCACCGACGGCAGCTACCAGAGCGCGCGCCGCAAAAACTCGACGCCCTGCGGCGTCAAGACTTCGGTGGCCAAGCCGCTGGCCAAGTCCATGGCGCCGCAAGCACAGGGCATGGCGCCGACCAAGGTGCGGCCCGGCCAGTTGCTGACGCAGCACACCGGCCTACCGCCGCGCGACACCGGCAGCAGGCCGTCCGTGCGTCCGGGCGCCAAGCCAGGCACCGCCCGATCGACGAAGCCGACCGTCAAGTCAAAGCCGCGCTGACCGGCTGCGCCGCCAGAGCCGCCACAGCGACCAGGCCGTTTTGGCCCAAGGCCACCACAGGATCTGCGCACCGGAGGGGTCGCGGCGACGTTTGAGCACGCGCGCAAGCAGCAAGGACACGCCGGCCCACACGCCCGCGCGCACAAGCGGCCGAAGGTCGCGAAGCCAACGCCAGCCGCCCAGTGCCGCGTCACCAACCCGCCAGACCCCGTCCAGCTGTGCCAAGTCTTGCGCCAGGGCCGCGCGCACCTCGGCACTTTGCAAACGCAACTCCAACTGACGAGCGCGAATGCGCGTCTGCGCCTCAACGAACATGCTCATCTCCAAGCCGGTCCGCGTCGCGGCGCAGTTCGGACAAGCTGAGGGCAAACAAAGTGCCCGGCGCCTGGATCAGCGAGCGCGACTTGCGCCATGCCAGCCAGGAGGCAAGACCGAACACCAGGAACAGCCCCAGGCTTGCCGCCCAGCGCCACGCATCCGGCGTCAGCAGGATCACGCCCAGGCTCAGCATCAACAAGCCGCCGACGGCGAACAACAGGCACAGCAGCAGCGCCAGCAAGGCGCTCAGCCACCGTAACTTTTCGGCTTCCAGCTCCGTGCCCAACAGTTGCAGCCGCAATTCAAGCAAGGCCAGAACACGCGCCGACAAGCGCGCCAGAACAGCCTGCAATCCATCCGGACCGGACGCCGATTCGGGCCTTGCTGCAGAGGTCGGTTCAGTCATAAATCCCCATGGCGCATCATGTTAAGCGTTAGGCCCTACAGTTCGAATCCAAATTGCCGCTGCAAGCGCCCGCCATAGCGTAACCGGAACATGCGATCTCCGCGATGCGAGAGGCGCCGTTCACGCCATGCCCACACCGTTTCGTTTGCTGCAATGCAACAAAACTTTGTGCACGCATGAAACATGATCCGTATTCAATAAGGCGCAACAACTGCACATTTGGAATCGTAAAACTTCTGGGCTTGCCGGAAAAATATGCGCGCATCGCGTGTAAGCTCGCAAATATGGAAATAGCCGCATGGCATTGAATAGCGGCAACCAGAAAATCGTTGGGCCCTTGTGGCTGAAACCACCAGCTTTTGCTGTACAGGATTTGCTTGATGTCGGAGAAAATCGAATTGGCGAGTACCGTTGCATCGGCTGATGACGACGATCTGCTGCAATTCTTGGAAGATCCTCATCCAGAGGTTTCTGAGTCCGGTGGACAGTCGGCAGGCAAATCCTGGCGGGTTCTCATTGTCGACGACGACGCCGACGTGCACAAAGCCACGGAGCTCGCCATGCAGGGCCTTCTGGTCGAAGGCCTGCCGCTGGCTTTTCTGCATGCCGAATCGGGTGTCGCGGCGCGCAGCATATTGGCCAGCGAATCCGATCTGGCCGTCGTGCTGCTCGACGTGGTGATGGAGTCGGACGACGCCGGGCTGCAGCTCATCCACCATATGCGCGACGTGCTCGGCCTGCAAGCCACCCGCATCGTGCTGCGGACCGGCCAACCTGGCTATGCGCCTGAAATCGAGACGGTGCAGGCCTATGACATCAACGACTACAAGACCAAGTCGGAACTGACCCGCACCCGGCTCTACACCGTCCTGACCGCGGCGATCCGCTCCTACAAGCAGATTCGCGCGCTGGAGTCGAATCGCCAGGGCCTGGAGCTGATCGTCGAGGGCAGTGCGGAGCTGAGCCGCTTGCGCGGCCTGCACCGGTTTGCGGAGGGCGTGGTGACGCAGCTGTGCGCGCTGCTGGGCATCCTTCCCGAAGGCCTGATCTGCGCCCAGGCCGGTAGCGACCGGCCCAGCGGCCCGCCTCGCATCATTGCCGCGGCGGGCCAATACAGCGGCATGATCAATGCGCCCTTGTCCTCCGTGCAGGTGCCCCAGGTGCGCAAGCTGCTGGAGCGCTGCCTGACGGAACGCAAGAACATTTACGAAGACGCCACCTGCCTGTATTTCGGACTCTCGAACGACCGCGCCATCGCGGCCCTGGTCGATGTCGGGCATGCCCTGCAGGATATCGACAGGCAGCTGCTGCTGGCCTTCTGCTCCAACATCACGGTCGGCTTCGAGAACGTGATGCTGTATACGCAGTTGCTGGACCACGCCTACAACGACCAGCTGCTGCAATTGCCCAACCGCACCCGCTTCATCGAATTGCTGGAGCAAAACCTCAAGCAGCCGCAGGGCATCACGCTGGCGCTGGTGGATCTGGACGATTTTGCCGAGATCAACGATGCCTTCGGCCATCAGTTCGGCGACCAGGTGCTGCTGTCGGTGGTCTCGCGCCTGAGCCAGCACCTGGGCTTCAATTCGTCGATGGCGCGGATTTCCGGAGACACCTTCGGCATCCTCGGGCCCGAGGGCCTGATCAACGCGACCGGCATCGAGGCACTGTTCGCCGACCCATTCAACGTCGTGGGGGAGCGCCTGCAGATCTCCGCCACGACCGGCCTGGTGCGCCTGACCGATTCCGCCTCGGTCGGCTCCGAGCTGCTGCTGGACGCGCAGATTGCCCTCAAGCGGGCCAAGCAGCAGAACCGCGGCTCCTCGCAGTATTTCTCGTCCGCCATGGGCCAGGACGCGCGCGAGCGCTTCAAGCTGCTCAAGGGCCTGCGCGCCGGCTTCGAGGAGCGCCGCCTGTTCGTGGTCTACCAGCCGCAAATCGATCTGGAGACCGGCAAGGTGATCGCCGCCGAGGCCCTGCTGCGCTGGAAGACCGAGGAAGGCAAGTTCGTACCGCCGGACCAGTTCATCCCGCTGGCCGAGCAGTCGGGGCTGATCATCAACATCGGCGAATTCGTGCTGCGAACCGCGTGCTACCAGGTCAAGCAATTGCGCAGCCTGGGCCACGCCGACTTCCGCATGGCCGTCAATATCTCCATGGCGCAGTTCCGGCACCCGAACTTCATGGACGTGCTCAACAACGCGCTGCGCGATACCGGCATCGAGGGGCATTGCCTGGAGCTTGAGATCACCGAATCCATGGCGATGGAAGACATCCACATGGTGCAGCGGGTGCTATCGGCCATTCGCGGCACGGGCGCCACGGTGGCGATCGATGACTTCGGCACCGGCTTCTCGTCGCTGAGCCAGTTGCGTCAGCTGAAGGTGGAGCGCCTCAAGATCGACCGCGCTTTCGTGCAGGAGGCGCAGAACTCCAACGCGGGCTACACCATTGCGCAGATGGTGATCAATCTGGGCCGCGGTCTGGGCATGCGCGTGATCGCGGAAGGCATCGAGACCGACGAACAGCGCCAGCACCTGCTGTCCATGGGCTGCCATGAAGGCCAGGGCTACCTGTTTGCCCGTCCCATGACGGCCGAAGACCTGGTGCTGTGGATGGACGCACGGCGCTGAACCTCCGGCGCGCGCCGTCAGCGGCGCGCAATCAGCATGCCGACCAGCAGCCCCACGCCGGCGGCCACGCTGGCCGCGATGCCGACCGACTGCCAGGGCTTCTCGTGCACATAGGCATCAGTCGCGCGCCCAGCCGCCTTGGCCTTGTCGACGGCGTTTTGCTGCAGCTCCAGCAGATGCTGCCTGCTGCGCTCCAGGCTGGCGCGCACGCGCTTGCGCAGTTCATCCGCACCCTCGCCGCTCTGGCCCGCCATGGCCTGAAGCAGTTGCTCGGCTTCGGCCATCAAGGCGCGCAAATCAGCGGTCAGGCGTTCACGATGAAGGCTGTCAACGGCGTCGGTATTATCGGACATGATGCGAACTCCCAGGCGGTTGGATGAACCCGCTTTTTACACCTGCTGCGCGCGCTTGGGACACCGTCGGGCCCATTCCATCCCGATTCCATCCCTTCATTGCAGCAAATGATCGGCGGGTACGTAGGTATAGCCGAGATCCTCGGCCACCGCCTCGTAGGTCACCTTGCCGCGTGCCACGTTCAGGCCGTCCTTCAAGTGCGGATTGGCCAGCAGGGCCATCTTCCAACCCTTGTCGGCCAAGGCAATGGCATGGCCAATGGTGGCGTTGTTGAGCGCAAACGTCGAGGTGCGGGCCACGGCGCCTGGCATGTTGGCCACGCAGTAATGCACCACGCCATCCACCACGAAAGTGGGCTCGGCATGCGTGGTGGCATGCGAGGTCTCGAAGCAGCCTCCCTGGTCGATGGCCACGTCGACCACCACCGCGCCTGGCTTCATGCGCGCAATGTGCTCGCGCGTCACCAGCTTGGGCGCCGCGGCTCCCGGGATCAGCACGGCGCCGATCACCAGATCCGCCGACAGCACCGCCTCTTCGATGCTCAGGCTGTTGGAAAACTGGGTGCAGACGCGGTTGCCGAACACCAGGTCCAGCTCGCGCAGGCGCGGGATGCTCTTGTCCAGCACCGTGACCCGCGCCCCCATGCCGGCAGCCATTTGCAGCGCATTCGTCCCCACCACGCCGCCGCCCAGGATCACCACATGCGCCGGCGCCACGCCGGGCACACCGCCCAGCAGCATGCCCATGCCGCCTTTGCTCTTCTCCAGATGGCTCGCGCCCGCCTGGATGGCCATGCGTCCGGCCACCTCGCTCATGGGCGCCAGCAGCGGCAAGCCGCCGCCAGGCCCGGTGATGGTTTCGTAGGCGATGCAGACCGCGCCCGAGCGCACCAGCGCGGCCGTCTGGGCCGGATCGGGCGCCAGATGCAGATAGGTGTAGAGGATGTGGTGCTCGCGCACCAGGCCGTATTCCTTCGGCTGCAGCTCCTTGACCTTGACGATCATCTCGGACTGCCCGAACACGCTTTCCGCGTCGGGTGCCATCTGCGCGCCGGCCGCCAGGTACTGTTCGTCACTGAGGCCGATGGCCGCGCCCGCGCCGGCCTGCACCAGCACCTTGTGGCCGCGCAAACACAATTCGCGCACGCTGGCCGGCGTCAGGCCAACGCGATATTCGTGATTCTTGATCTCACGGGGGCAACCGATCTTCATGCTTGTCTCCTGTTGTCGAGCCGGCTGAGCCCTCCCACGGCCAGGAAAACAGGTGCATCAACTGGTGGCCGGTGAGAGCTCGTTCAGCATGTTGTATTCGCCGGACATATCGTTCAATGCGACGACGGGGTCCAGCGTAGGCGCCGCCGCAAACATCTGTTGGAAGAAGGAATACAGGCCGACCCCGCCGAACACGCCCTGCGTTGCCGCAAGGCCGCCCGCCACGCCGGGCTGGAAGATCGAGGCCGCACTCTGCTGTGCCTGCAGGCTTTGTTCGGCCATGGACTGGGACTGCAGGGCGCTGATGGTGCTGGGCAGGGTTCCGCCGCCGTCCGTGATGCCGGCCAGCGTGCTGGTCAACTGGTTGCCCAATCCGGTGGCGCTGCCGTTGCTGAAGACCGCGTCGACCGCGCTCGGATTGGCCTGCACGGCCGAGGCGAACACCGACGAATCGAAACTCAGGGTGCCGTCGGAATTCGTGCTCAGGCCGATGGCCGACAGTCCCGAAAAACTGCTGCCCGCCGGCAGGGTGCTGACGATGTTGTTCAGCGTGTTCTGCACGGTCTGCAGCACCGGGTCGGTGGACAGGCCCAAGGCCGATGCCATGGCCGAGGCCCTGCCGTAGCCGCCGGAACTAACCGTGGCGTTGCCGCCGGCCACATCATTGCCCGCGTTGCTGCCGGACAGGTTGTTCAAGGTGCCGACCACGGTGTTGTAGTCCGTCACGAAAGTCTGGACGGCGTTGGACAGGTTGGTGGCGTCCGGCGTCACGACCAGCGTCGAACTGCCAGTGCCGTTCAGGGTCAGCGTCAGCCCGCCGGCGGCGCCCGTCACCGTGTCCGTGGCGCTGCTGAAGGCCGCATTGTTCAAGCTGCCATGCGCGTCCGCCGCGCCGCTATTCGACAGGGTCAAGGGATTGCTCGAACGGCTGGGGTCGTAGCTGAACATGGCGGTCAAACCCCCGTCGCCGCTGGAGCTGACCGTGTAGCTGTTGACCGCGCCGGTCGGTCCGGTCAGCGTCAGGCTGTAGTTGCCATTGTTGCCCGTCACAGCCGCCGAAATGCCGATACCGGCCGCATTGATGGCGTCGCTGATGCCCTGCAGGCTGTCGTCGCTGGCATTGATCTGCACCGTCTGGGCGCTGCCGCTGCCGATCTGGAAGCTCAGCGTGCCGGTGCCGATCGCACTGCTGGCGTCACTGACCGAACTGCTGGTCAGGACCTGGCCTTGCGCCAGGCTGGTCACGCTCAGGTCGTAGCTGCCCGTGGTGGCGTCGGACGTGGCGGACGCCGTGGCCACGGCGGAGTTGGACGAACTGACGTCATTGCCGACCAGCGTGTCGGGCGCCAGCAGCGCCTGCGCGGCAGACTGCACGCTCTGCAGTTGCGATTGCAGCGAGCCCAGCACCGAGATGTCGGACTGGTAACCCTGCTCGGCGCCGAACGGCGAAAAAGCCGCTAAATTGGCCGCGTTTTGCGCCGATACAAAGGGGGAATATGCGCCTACATTGGCATTGACGTTGCCATTGAGCCCCAGTGCCGCAGCCAGCATGCTGGATGACCACAATCCGGAATTGCCCATGCCGTACTCCGCGAGCTTGATGCAAAGCCCTGCCTTGAACGCATGGAGCTGATGACGTCTGCCAACTACCCGCATCGAGATGCCCGCGGCATATGGTCGTCACATCCATGGACCCGTTCACAGGGGTGAGGGCTCTATGCTAGGCCAGGCCTTGCGCCGCGACAAGGAAATTCAGCTCGGCCGTGGTGCCCACTGTGAAGGAATTGGCTGCCCCCCCGGGAATCTCCTGTCAGTCCCCGCCCTGGTCCAGCACGACGTCGGCGATCGGCGCGCCGGTCAAGTGTTCCAGGTCGGCCGGCCGCAGCTTGAACACGCCATGCGGGTGGCCCGCCGCCGCCCAGATCTCCTCGAAGCGGTACAGGTCGCGGTCGATCAGCGTGACCGGCGATTGCGCGTGCGCCACCGGCGACACGCCGCCGATGACAAAGCCCGTCTTGGCCCTCACAAAGTCGGCGTCGGCCCGGCCCAGCTTCTCGCCCGCCGGGCACACCAGGGCCTGCACTTTTTTCTCGTCCACGCGCCGGTCGCCGGACGTGATCACCAGCACCGCCGCGTCGTCGCTCCTGCGCCGAAAGACGATGCTCTTGGCAATCTGGCCGAGCAGGATACCCAGCGCGTCAGCGGCCTGTTGCGCGGTGCGCGCCGCGTCGTCCAGCATCACCGGCGCGTGCGGATGGCCCTTGTCCAGCAGGACGCGGGCCACGCGCTGCACGCCATCGGGGAGAAATTTCAATTCGCTCCCGCACATGCTCAGCCAGCCCGCTTGTTCAGGACCGCCGTCGCCACGCGCGAATTCGGTTTGCGGCCCAGGAATGCGCTGATGTACTGGCCGGCGTCGATCACCTGATCGAGATCGATGCCGGTTTCAATGCCCATGCCCTGCAGCAGGAAGAGCAGGTCTTCGGTCGCGACATTGCCGGTCGCGCCCTTGGCGTACGGGCAGCCGCCCAGGCCCGCCACCGAGGATTGGAAGTTCCAGATCCCCATGTCGAGCGCGGCCAGCGTGTTGCCCAGCGCCTGGCCATAGGTGTCGTGGAAATGCCCGCTGACGGCGTCCACGCTGAAATGCTGCAAGGTGGCGTCCAGGGCGCGCTGCACCTTCAGGGGCGTGCCCACGCCGATGGTGTCGGCCAGGTCGACGCGCTGCACGCCTATGCCTTTCATCAGCTTGGCCAGCATGCCGACCCGTTCAGGCGCGATATCGCCCTCGTACGGACAGCCGACGGTGCAGCTCATCGCGCCGCGCACGCGGATGCCGGCGGCCAGGGCGGCGGACACCACAGGCGCAAAACGCTCGATGCTCTCGGTGATCGAGCAATTGATGTTCTTCTGGCTGAAGGCTTCGCTGGCCGCGCCGAACACGACGATCTCGTCGGGCCGATCCAGCTCGGCGGCTTCAAAGCCCTTGAGATTGGGCGTCAGCACCGAATAGGCCACGCCGGCCTGGCGCTGGATGCCGGCCATGACCTCGTGGTTGTCCGCCATCTGCGGCACCCACTTGGGGCTGACGTAGCTGGTGACCTCGATTTCCTTCAGCCCTGCGGCCTGCAGGCGCTGCACCAGCTCGATCTTGACGGCAGCCGGCACCGGCTGCTTCTCGTTTTGCAGGCCGTCGCGCGGGCCGACATCCACGATCGCGACGCGCGCAGGCAGGCTGGCGCTGGACCATTTCATCGCACGCTCCTTTATTCAGCCGCTTGCAATCGCAGCAGCTCGGCGCCGTCGCCGACCTGGTCGCCGACGGCAAACAGCAACTCCGCCACCACCCCGTCGCGCGGTGCGCTGATGGTGTGCTCCATCTTCATCGCCTCCATCACGGCCAGCGCCTGGCCCTTGCTGACCTTGTCGCCCACGGCGGCCAGGAAGGACACCAGCTTGCCCGGCATGGGCGCCGTCAGGCGGCCGCCCTCGCCCGGGCCTTCGCCGGCATGCGCCAGCACGTCGACATGGGTCAGCAGCGCCGAGCCCTGCGCGCTGAACACGGCGACCTTCTCGCCCAGCGCATAGGTCTTGACGCTGACGCGCTGCTGCGCCAGGCCCTCGCCGAGCAGCAGTTCGTGCGTTTCCTCGTCAGCCGAATGGAGCGCCAGCGCGATGGCCTCGTCGGCCACCGTCAGTTGCATGCCGCCCTGGTGGTGACGCGACAGCAGCACCTCATGGTGCTCGCCGTTCATCTCCAGGTCGAAGCGGCGCGCGGCCGAGCCGTACATGCGCCAGCCGTCGCGGCGGCTCCAGGGGTCGGCGCTCTCCAGCCTGGCCTCGGCCGCCAGGGTCTGCGCGACCACGGCGGCGGCGCTGATCCGCAGCGACAAACCCTGTTGATCGAACAAGGCGGCGCGCTCGCGCTCGATCAGGGCCGTGTCCAGGTCGGCCTGAGCGAACGAGCGCGTCGCAGCGCAGCGGCGCAGGAAGGCCACGTTGGTCTGCAGGCCGACGATGTGAGTGTCGCGCAGGCTGGCATCCAAGCGCGCCAGCGCCTGCTCGCGGTCCTGGCCCCAGACGATCAGCTTGGCGACCATGGAGTCGTAATAGGGGCTGATGGCATCGCCCTCGGCCACGCCGGAATCGATGCGCACCTCGGCGCGCTCGAAGGCGCTGTGCGCCGGCCAGCGCGCGACGTCCAGGCGCCCGGTGGCGGGCAGGAAGTTGGCATCGGGATTCTCGGCGCAGATGCGGGCCTCGATGGCATGGCCCGTCATGCGCAGCTCGTGCTGCTGGAGCGGCAGGCGTTCGCCCGAAGCCACGCGCAGCTGCCACTCGACCAGATCCTGCCCTGTGATCGCTTCGGTGACCGGATGCTCGACCTGCAGCCGGGTGTTCATTTCCATGAAGTAGAAGCGGCCGCTTTCGACGAAGTCGTGCTCGGCGATGAATTCCACCGTGCCGGCGCCCACATAACCGACCGCCTTGGCGGCCGCCACGGCCGCTTCGCCCATGCTGCGGCGGCGCGCCTCGCTCATGCCGGGGGCCGGCGCTTCTTCCAGCACCTTCTGGTGGCGGCGCTGCACCGAGCAGTCGCGCTCGAACAGGTAGACGCAATCGCCGAAGCTGTCGCCGAACACCTGGATCTCGATATGGCGCGGACGCTGCACATAACGCTCGATCAGCACGGCATCGTCGCCGAAGCTGCTCAGCGCCTCGCGCTTGCACGAGGCCAGCGCGGCCTCGAACTCATGGGCCCCGTAGACGGCGCGCATGCCCTTGCCGCCGCCGCCGGCGCTGGCCTTGATCAGCACCGGATAGCCGATGCGGTCAGCCTCGCGCTTGAGCAGCGCTGGGTCCTGGTCGACGCCGTGGTAGCCCGGCACCAGCGGCACGCCGGCCTGCTCCATCAGGCGCTTGGACTCGGCCTTCAAACCCATGGCCAGGATGGCCGAGGCCGGCGGGCCGATGAAGACCAGGCCCGCTGCCTGGCAGGCCCGCGCGAACTCCTCGTTCTCGCTCAGGAAGCCGTAGCCGGGGTGCACGGCCTGCGCGCCGGTCGCCTGGGCGGCCTCGATGATGCGTTGCCATTGCAGGTAGCTGTCGCGCGGCGCCGGCCCGCCGATCAGCACCGCCTCGTCGCAAGCCTGCACGTGGCGGGCCTTGGCATCGGCCTCGGAATACACCGCCACGGTCTGGACGCACAGGCGACGCGCAGTCGCGGCCACGCGGCAGGCGATTTCACCGCGGTTGGCGATCAGGATTTTTTTAAACATTCATTGTCTCCTTCGAACAGCTGACCTTGACTGGTCACCTGTATGCATCGACGTCAGGACTTGGCCGCGGCGCTCAGTCCCAGCCGCTGCAGGGCATCCGGACTGAACTGGTACTCCAGACGCAGCTGCGGGTCTTGCAGGGCCTTGGGGCAGGACATGCTCGAGTTTTCGCCATTGCGGTAGTCGAGCACCAGCAAGGCACCGCCGCCCAGGGAAGGCTGGCAGGCCCGGTCGACCGCCTGCCAGATGCTCAAGGCGTCGGACGACAGGCTGGCGCCGGCGATCCGCGTGACCTCTTCGCCGGTCAGCAGCGTCTTGCACTGCAGGTCCTCGCGCTTTTCCAGCTTGAAGCTTTGCGGCCGCGCAAAAAAGCCCTGCTTGCCATCGCAATCGCTCTGCATCAGCGCGCCCATCAGCTTGGGCAGCGTGGCCGTGGTGGTGCGCGCCTGGGCCAGCTGGAGCTCACCGAGCTGGCGCGCGAATTCCTCGGCGAAGCCGGTGCGGGTGTCGAGCAGCAGCTTGTGCACGGGGCCTGTTTCGGCGCCATCGGCCCAGCGCGCAAATCCCGCCACATCCAGCGTCGGATGGTCCTTGTAAAGGCCGGCCATGACCCGCAGGGCCGGCGGCACGGCGGGCTGCGCGCGCGCCTGGATGCGGGCCTGACCCAGCATCATCAGGCTCATGCCGCAGCTGAGCGCATCGTCATCGACCTGGCGATGCGCCGGGCGCAGCGCGGCGACCTCTTCGCCGCGGCCGCGCAGGCATTGGTTCACGGTGTAGGCCATGCGGTCGCTCAAGCCCTTGCCGCCCCACCGGCCGTCCTGCGCCAGCAGCAGCAGCGCCATCCAGTCGGCATGGCCTTCCTGCAGCCAGCTGCGATCGGGATCGGCGCGGAAGACCTCGCTGGTCCACCAGCGCGCGAGATCGCGCGCCACGGTCTGTTCCAGCAGCTCGTTGGGCAGGCTCTCGGGCAGGCGCGCCACGCTCAGGCGCAAGGTATCCGCCGCCACGTCGGCGCGCATGCCCGGCAGTGCCGAGGCCAGCGCAATGACCGCATGCGGCCCCTTCAGCGGAGTGCCATAGAGGCGCTGCAAGCTGGCCAGGTCGGTGCCCAAGGCATGGCGAATGCGCTCGGCCACGCCCGCGTCCAGGCCGGGATCGAGCATCACGGGAAGGCCCTCGATGGTCTGCACCGGCGCACGCGCCATCAGCACGTATTCGGCAGCGCCCAGGGCGCCGAGATCGGCCTTGGTGCCGTCCTTCAGCGCCTGGTCGACCTGCTGAGCCGGCACCCGCACGTCAAGGGTCTGCGTCGAAACCTGGCCCTGGCGCATCACGTAGGCTCCCGCACCGGCGGCCGGCAGCCAGCGCCAGTGCAGATCGGTGCCCGGCAGCAGCACGGCGAACTGCCCGCTGTACACCACGGCGCCGCGCCCGTCGCCGGTCGCCTGCACCGGCTCGGCCAGGCCGAAGCGGCTGATTTCGTGCGGCCGCAGGTGGAACACCGCCGTCGTGCACGACGGTGTGTCGCGCAGCTGGATGCCATGCTCGCCCAAAGTCGCGCAGGGGCTGGCCGCACGCATCTGCATGAAGCGCCACACCGAATGGGCGTTGGGGCTTTCCTGGAAGAAAGGCAGCTCGCGCATGCCTTCCGGCGGCGTGTAGCTGAGTTCCACCTCGCCGTTGGGCAGGGGCTGGAAGCTGATCAGCAGCTCGGCGGACCAGGCCGGGCTGGCCGCCAGCAAGGCGACGGCCGTGCAAGCCAGACGCTGGCACCATGCAGCGCGCGAAACCAGGGACAGATTCTTCATGCGGGTACGACCTTCAATACAACCATGAGCCGGTTCAATGGGCAGATGTCAGTGGCAATGCTGGCAGTTGTCGGCGCCCGCCTTGGCGTCGCTGGCGGCCGGCGCCTGAGCGCGCAGGTTGATCTTGGCCTCGGTCTTTTGGCTCAGCCCGGCTTCGGTATCGCAGCGCATACCCAGGCGCGCCAGCAACTGGCGATCGGCCTCGGCCTGCGGGTTGTTGGTGGTCAGCAGCTTGTCGCCGTAGAACATCGAATTGGCGCCGGCCAGGAAGCACATCGCCTGCAAGCTCTCGGGCATCTCTTCGCGGCCGGCGCTCAGGCGCACCATGGCGCGCGGCATGACGATGCGGGCCACGGCAATCGTGCGCACGAACTCGAAGGGGTCCAGCGCCGCCGTGCCGGCCAGCGGCGTGCCCTCGACCTGCACCAGGTTGTTGATGGGCACCGACTCCGGATAGGGCTGCAGATTGGCCAGTTGCACCAGCAGGCCGGCGCGCTGGCGGCGCGTCTCGCCCATGCCGACGATGCCGCCCGAGCAGACCTTCAGGCCGACGTTGCGCACGCGATCGAGCGTGTCCAGACGGTCCTGGTAGGTGCGGGTGGTGATGATCTGGCCGTAGAACTCGGGCGAAGTGTCGAGGTTGTGGTTGTAGTAGTCGAGGCCCGCTTCGGCCAGTTGCTCGGCCTGGCCCTCGCCCAGCATGCCGGCGGTCAGGCAGGTCTCCAGGCCCATGGCCTTGACTGACCGGACCATCTCGCCGATGACCTCCAAGTGGCGCTCCTTGGGGCTGCGCCAGGCTGCGCCCATGCAGAAGCGCGTGGCGCCGCTGCTTTTGGCCGCGCGCGCCGCCTCCAGCACCTCTTCCAGCGGCAGCAGCTTCTCGGCCTTCAGGCCGGTGTCGAAATGCGCCGACTGCGGGCAGTACTTGCAATCCTCCTCGCAGCCGCCGGTCTTGATCGACAGCAGTGTCGAGAGCTGCACCGCATTGGCGTCGAAATGCTCGCGGTGCACCTGCTGGGCGCGAAACATCAGGTCGTTGAAGGGCAGCTCGAACAGCGCGGCCACTTCGTCCACGGTCCAGGGTTTGGCATTGCGACGGTCGGCGTCAGTGGTCGGCGTGAGCGATTGGATTTGGTTCATGGCTTTGGACCCAGGTTTGAAACTTGAAAGACCTGCGACATGCAGATCGAGAAATTCGGAATGGCTTGCGGGAATCTCACTTCGACAAGGCCGCCAGCACGCGGTCGCGATCCAGGTACGCCGCCACGGCCGCCGGCGTGGGTTCGGGCAGGCGCGGCACCAGGCCCCAGCGTGGCGCGCCCAGGCCGTGCACCGGATCGTCGAGTGCCGCCAGATTGTCCGCCACATGCGGCATGTGGGCGTCCACCGTGTTGGCCACCCAGCTGGCCAGGCTTAAGCCGCGCGCCCGGATCGCCTCGGCGCTCAGCAAGGCATGGTTGATGCAACCGAGGCGCAGGCCCACCACCAGCACCACCGGCAAGGCCAGGTCCCGCGCCAGGTCGGCGCTGTCCCAGCCCGGCGCCAGCGGCACGCGGAATCCGCCCACGCCCTCGATGACGCTGAACTCGGCACGGGCGGCAGTCTGGCCGATAGCGGCCAGCACGGCCTCCCGCGCAATGGGCCAGTGCTCCAGCGCCGCGGCGATATGAGGCGCGCAAGGCGTGCGGTATTGCAGTGGGCCGATTTCGGCATCGCTGAACACGCCGGCCGATGCCGCGCACAGGCGCTGCACGTCCTCGTTGATCCAGCGTCCGTCCACCAGCTCCTGGCCGGCCGCGACGGGCTTGATCGGCGCCACACGCCAGCCCTGCTGCATCAGCAGATGCGTCAGCGCCGCCGTGATACAGGTCTTGCCGATCTCGGTGTCGGTGCCGGTGATGAAGACGCCCTTCATGCTGTTCACGCCGCCAGCTCCGCGGCAAAGTCCTGTGCCGCTGCACGCAAGGCCTGCAGCAGCCGGTCTATGTCGGCAGCCGTGTGGCTGCCGCACAGGGTGATACGCAGCCGCGCCGTGCCCGGCGCCACCGTGGGCGGACGGATGCCGGACACGCGCAGGCCTTCGCGCTCCAGCCGCGCCGCGAGGCGCATGGTGGCGGCGTTGTCGCCGATGATCAGGGGCTGGACCGGCGTGTCGGACGACGCCAGCTGCCAGCCCAGTTGCGGGTACTCGCTCGTCAAGGCGTCGAGTCCGGCGCGCAGCTGCGCCTGCAGGCGCTGCAGTTGCGCGCGGCGTGCCTCGCCTTCCTCGGTTCGGATCAGCGCCAGGCTGGTCAGCAGCGCATGCGCGACCGCAGGCGGCGCCGCGGTCGTGAAAATGTAGGGACGCGCAGCCTGGATCAGGTATTCGATGACGGTCGGATGCGCCGCCACGAAGGCGCCCGCCACGGCCGCTGCCTTACCCAGCGTGCCGACCAGGATCAGCCGCTCGCTGCGCAGGCCGAAGCGCGCCAGGCTGCCGCGGCCCTGCGGACCCAGCACGCCGAAGCCATGCGCGTCGTCGACGATCAGCCAGGCATCGAATGCCTCGGCCAGCGCCAGCAGCTCGTCCAGCGGCGCGATGTCGCCGTCCATGCTGAACACCGCGTCGGTGACGATCAGCTTGATGCGCGCCGTGCTCGCCGCCAGCAGCGCGCGCAGGCCCGCCACGTCGCGGTGTGCGAAGCGCTTCACCTCGGCCTTGGCCAGGCGCGTGCCGTCGATCAGCGAAGCGTGGTTGAGCTCCTCGGAGAAGATGTCCGCGCCGGCATCGCCCAGGGCCGTGACGACAGCCAGATTGGCCATGTAGCCGGTGCAGAAGTACAGCGCGCGGGCATGCGGAATCTCGGGCGAGACGAACTCGGCCAGGGCCTTTTCGATCGCGTCGTGCGCGGCGGAATGGCCGCTGATCAGGTGCGAGGCGCCCGAGCCCGTGCCATAGCGGCGCACGCCGGCTATATAGGCCTCGGCCACCGCCGGATGCGCGGCCAGGCCCAGGTAGTCATTGCTGCAGAACATCAGCAGCTCGCGTGACTGCCCATCAACGCCGCGCACCTGCTGATGCGGCGCCGTGCCGGTCTCAGCCACGCGCAGCACACGGGTCATGCTCTTGGCCGCGATCGCCTCCAGCTTGGCGTTCAGGTGATCAAGCAGCATGGGGGGCTCCGGCAACATCGTTCAGGCTCGCCAGCACCGCCTTGAACAGGAAGGCTGCGGTGTCGGCGTCGATCAAATAGGGCGGCATCAGGTAGACGGTGCGGCCGATCGGGCGGATCAACAGCTCGTGAGCGCGCGCCGCCAGATGGAAGCGCTCGGCAAAGCGCTCGCCCGCGAACTCGGGCTTGAGGTCGAACGCCAGGATCATGCCGCGCTGGCGCAGGTGCTCGACGCGCGGATCGTGCTGCAGCGGCGCGAAAGCCTGGGCCAGCAGGGCCGACTGCTCGCGGTTTTTCGCCAGCACCTGCTCGCGCTCGAAGCGCGCCAGCACGGCATTGGCCGCCGCGCAGGCCAGCGCGTTGCCGGTGTAGGAATGCGAGTGCAGGAAGCCGCGCGCGACCTCGTCGCTCCAGAAGCTCTGGAACACGGCCTCGGTCGTCAGTACCAGCGACAGAGGCAAGGTGCCGCCGCTGATGCCCTTGGACAGGGTGACGAAATCGGGCCAGCCGCACTCGCCCTGCTCAAAGGCAAAGAAGCTGCCGCTGCGTCCGCAGCCGACGGCGATCTCGTCGGCGATCAGGTGCACCTCGAACTCATCGCAGAGTGCGCGCACGCCCTTCAGGTACGAGGGCTCGTGCATGGCCATGCCGGCGGCGCACTGCACCAGCGGCTCGATGATCAGCGCCGCAACAAAGCCCCGGCGCGCTTCCAGCACGCGACGCAGGTCGGCCAGCGCCAGGGCCTCCTGCTGCGGCCCCAGGCGACTGTCGGGCGATTCGACCACGTGGGCGCGCATCAGCAGCGGGTCGTAGGCATCGCGGAACACCGCCACATCGGTCACCGCCAGCGCGCCTATGGTCTCGCCGTGGTAGCCGTGCCGCAGGCAGACGAACTCGCGCTTGTCATTCAGGCCGCGGTTGCGCCAGGCATGGAAACTCATCTTCAGCGCGATCTCGACCGCACTGGCGCCGTCACTGGCAAAGAAGGTGTGGCCCAGAGCGCCGCCGGTGAGAAGCGACAAGCGCTCGGCCAGTTGCACCGCAGGCTCGTGCGTGCAGCCGGCCAGCATCACATGCGGCAAGGTGTCGAGCTGCTGCTTGATGGCGGCGTTGATGCCCGCGTCGGCGTGTCCGAACAAGTTCACCCACCAAGAGCTGTTGGCGTCGAAATAGCGCCGGCCCTCGACGTCGAACAGCCAGGGACCTTCGCCCCTGGCAATGGGCAGCGGCGGGACGACGGCGGCGCGCGCCATCTGCGTGCAGGGATGCCAGACCGCGGCCAGGCTGCGGGCCTGCAGTTGCTGTTGTTCTTGGAGAGACATCGATCCAGGAGTCCAGGCAGTCAGACGCGCCAGGAAGGCTGCGTCTTGTTCAGGAAGCTCTGCACCCCTTCGCGGCCTTCGACGCTGGCACGGATGTCGGCAATGCGCCGGGCCGTGTCGTCGCGCAGCTCGGGCGTGATGGGCGCATGCGCCACATCCTTCACCAGGGCCTTGCAGGCGCGCACCGCCGCCGGGCTGTTGGCCAGCAGGGATGAGAGCAAAAACGCTATTTTCTCATCCAGCGTGTTTTCGTCGGCCAGTTCGTGCACCAGACCGATGCGGTGCGCTTCGGCCGCCGAGAAACGCTCGGCCGTGACGAAGTAGCGCCGCGAGGCCTGCTCGCCTATGGCACGCACGACATAGGGGCTGATGGTGGCCGGCAGCAGGCCGAGCTTGGCTTCGGACAGGCAAAAGCCGGCCGCCTCGGTGGCCACGACCACGTCGCACACGGCCACCAACCCGACGCCGCCCGCGTAGACATCGCCCTGCACGCGCGCGATCACCGGCACCGGACAGCTGTAAATGGTCCACAGCATCTGCGCCAGCTGCGAGGCGTCGGCATGGTTCTCGTCCCAGTCGTAGCCGGCCATGGCCTTCATCCAGTTCAGGTCGGCGCCGGCGCAAAAGGCCTTGCCCTCGGCGGCGAGCACCACGGCGCGCAGGCTGCTGTCTTGCGACAGCGCTGCAAAGATGCGGGTCAGTTCGGCAATGACTGCTTCGTTGAAGGCATTGCGCACCTCGGGCCGGTTCAAGGTCACACGCGCCACTGCACCTTCACGATGCGCCAGCACGACCGGATTGGAAGACGCCATCGAACTCATGATCTGCCCCCCCCATCACATCCGGAACACCCCGAATTTCGCATCGGGAATCGGCGCATTGAGCGAGGCCGACAGCCCCAACGCCAGCACGCGGCGCGTGTCGGCAGGGTCGATCACGCCGTCGTCCCACAGCCGGGCCGAGGCGTAATACGGGTGGCCCTGGACTTCGTACTGCTGGCGGATCGGCGCCTTGAAGGCTTCTTCTTCCTCCGCGCTCCAGGCGCCGCCCTTGGCTGCTATGCCGTCGCGCCGCACGGTGGCCAGCACCGAGGCGGCCTGCTCGCCGCCCATCACCGAGATGCGCGCGTTCGGCCACATCCACAGGAAGCGCGGGCTGTAGGCGCGGCCGCACATGCCGTAATTGCCGGCGCCGAAGCTGCCGCCGATGATGACGGTGAACTTGGGCACCTGGGCGCAGGCCACCGCCGTGACCATCTTGGCGCCGGCGCGCGCAATGCCCTCGTTCTCGTACTTGCGGCCCACCATGAAGCCGGTGATGTTCTGCAGGAACACCAGCGGGATCTTGCGCTGACAGCAGAGTTCGACAAAGTGCGCGCCCTTGTTGGCGCTCTCGGCGAACAGGATGCCGTTGTTGGCGACGATGCCCACCGGCATGCCCTCGATATGGGCGAAGCCGCACACCAGGGTGGCGCCGTAGCGGGCCTTGAACTCATCGAATTCCGAGCCGTCCACGATCCGGGCAATGACCTCGCGCACGTCGAAGGGCTTGCGCCCGGTTTTTCCATCTTGGGTCGGGATCACGCCGTGCAGCTCGGCGGCGTCGTACAACGGCGCGCGCGGCGTCTGCAGGGCCACCGCCGGGGTTTTCTGCCAATTCAGGTGCGCGACCGACTGGCGCGCGATCGCCAGCGCATGGGTGTCGTTCTGCGCCAGGTGGTCGGCCACGCCGGACAGGCGCGTGTGCACGTCGCCGCCGCCCAGGTCCTCGGCGCTGACCTCCTCGCCGGTGGCCGCCTTCACCAAGGGCGGACCGCCGAGGAAGATGGTGCCCTGGTTCTTGACGATGATGGTCTCGTCGCTCATGGCCGGCACGTAGGCGCCGCCGGCCGTGCAGGAGCCCATCACCACGGCAATCTGCGGGATGCCTTGCGCCGACATATTGGCCTGGTTGAAGAAGATGCGGCCGAAATGCTCGCGGTCGGGGAAAACGTCGTCCTGGTTGGGCAGGTTGGCGCCGCCCGAATCGACCAGGTAGATGCAGGGCAGGCGGTTCTGCTGCGCGATTTCCTGCGCGCGCAGATGCTTCTTGACCGTCATCGGGTAATAGGTGCCGCCCTTGACCGTGGCGTCGTTGCAGACGATCACGCAGTCGACGCCCGAGACGCGGCCTATGCCCGCGATCACGCCGGCGCTGGGCGCCGCGTCGCGGCCGCCCTTCTCCTTGTACATGTTCAAGGCCGCCAGGGCCGAGAACTCCAGGAAGGGCGTGCCGGGGTCCAGCAGCATCTCGACGCGGTCGCGCGGCAGCAGCTTGCCTCGCCCCAGGTGCTTGGCGCGCGCGGCCTCGCCGCCGCCCAGCGCGATCTGCGCGAGCTGCTCGTTCAGGTCCTGAATCAGGCCACGCATGAGCTCGGCATTGGCCTTGAAATCGGCCGAGCGGGCATTGAGCTTGGTGGTCAGGACGGGCATGGGGTCTCCAGGAAAAACAATTGAGTAACACTCAAACTTATATGCAGGCCGAACCACCTTTACTTGCAGCGTCGGCCAAGCCGCGAGAATAAAGCAGCATCGAGATTCAGGCAAGCCATACTTGAGCTTTACTCAATTATTCTGCACAATCCTGTCAATCCAGCGTGAATCCCCTCGTGTCAGACCTGAACCCAACTCCTTTCAGCAAACACGCCAGCCCCGCACCCGGGGTGGGCCAGCGCCGCGCGCCGGTCGGGCCTAAGGCCGAACAGCGCGTGCGCGACATCCTGCGTGTGGGCCGCGACGTACTGTGCGAGCGCGGCTACGAGCGCGCCACCACCACCGAGATCGCCTTGCGCCTGGGCATCTCCGAGGCCACTGTGTTCACCTACTTCCGCAGCAAACGCGAGCTCTGCGTGCGCGTGATCAGCGACTGGTACGACGAGATCATCACCGTCATTGAGGCCGGCATCCCGCACGAAGCCGGCATCCGCGAGCAGCTCGTGTTCATCGTGCACACCCATTTGCGCCTGTTCCTGATCCAGGGCACGGGCCTGTGCGCGCTGGTGCTCTCGGAAGGCCGCACCAAGGGCCAGGAGTTCGGCGAAGCCTTCGTCGAGCTGCAGCGCCGCTACACCGCGCCGCTGATGGACCTGCTGGCCCGCGGCCAGGCCAGCGGCGAGGTGCGGCAGGATGTTCCCCTGCGCTTGCTGCGCTCGCTGGTCTTCGGCCCCATGGAGCACATGCTGTGGGAGGTCATCATCGCTGGCCGCCAGATCGACGTGGATCAGAGCACCAAGGACCTGGTCGCCCTGCTATGGCCCGCGCTGCAGACGCCCGACCGGGAGCTACAGCGCCTGAGCAAGCTGCGGCAGGAGATTAGCGACGCGCTGGCGCGAAGCTAGGCGCCGTCCTCAAGCCCTCTGGGCCTCGCGCTCACGCCACTGCGCCGCCGTCATGCTGTAGGTGGCCATTTCCTTGCCGTACCAGGTGTCCAGGCCCCTGTCGTGCATGCCCAGCCGCTTCATGACGGTCGACGACGCCAGGTTCTCGGGCACGCAGACTGCGTAGAGGTCAGGGGCATGCAAGGTGCCGAACGCGAATGCCGTCATGGCCAGTGCCGCCTCGCTGGCCAGGCCCTGGTGCCAGCGATCGCGCCGCAGGCGCCAGCCGATCTCCAGCGGACAGGCCGGATCGGGCTGCGGCGACTCGCTGCGGCGCAGGTTCTGGATGCAGCCGGCGCCGACGATCTCGCCGCTCTCCCGCTCGACGAAGCTCCACCACGAATAGCCGAGCTCGGTCCAGCGCACCATGATGCGTTCGATGATGGCCAGCGTCTGCTCGCGCGTCTCGGGCTGCCCGGAGATGAATCGCATCACCTCCGGATCGGCGTTCATGCGGTTCAGGCCGTCGAGATGCGCAATCGCGTAGGGCTCCAGGCGGAGCCGCTCGGTCGTCAGGATGCTCATGCGGCGTCGGTCCCTGCAGGCGGATAGCCAGCCTCGGTCAAGGCCTCGGCCAGCATCTGCGCACTGACGCCGGTCCGCACCTGGATGCGGCGCGCCTCGCGGTCGAATTCGATCTGCGCCTGGGCGTCCAGCTCATGCACGACGGCGGTGATGGCGGCCACGCAATGGCCGCAGCTCATGTCGGGAAGGTGAAATTCAATCATGGCGAGAGCATAAACCTGGGGCGTCGTAAGCTTCGGCCTGCCATGAACAATTCCACCGCATCCGCCGCCCTGCCCAGCACCTGGACCCTGCCCATCACGGGCATGACCTGCGCCTCCTGCGTCAAGCGGGTGGAGCGCGCGCTCCAGAAAACCCCCGGCGTGCTGAGCGCCGAGGTCAACCTGGCCACCGAACTCGCCACCGTCTGCGCCGACGCCGGCATCGAACGCGAGCGCCTCGTCGGCGCCATCACCCGGGCGGGCTATGCGGTCTCGGACGTGACCCCGGCAAGCGCAGATGCAGCGGCCGCAGGTCCCGCCTCCGGCGAACCCCTGCCCGCTTTCAAACTGAACGCCTGGCTGCAAAGCGGCTGGGCCGTGCTGGCGGCAGTGCTGCTGTCGGCGCCCCTTCTGCTGCCCATGCTGGCCATGCTGGCGGGCCGGCACTGGATGCTGAACGGCTGGCTGCAGCTGGCGCTTTGCGCGCCGGTGCAGTTCGGCCTGGGCGCACGCTTTTACCGCAGCGGCTGGGCCAGCGCCAAGGATGGCAGCGGCAGCATGGACCTGCTGGTGGCCCTGGGCACCAGCGCGGCCTTCGGCCTGAGCGTCTACAAGCTCTGGCAGGAAGGGCCGCACAGCGGCGCGCTGTATTTCGAGTCGGCCGCCGCCGTCGTCACCATGGTGCTGCTGGGCAAATGGCTGGAGGCCCGCGCCAAGCGCCAGACCACGGCCGCCTTGCGGGCCTTGCATGCGCTGCGCCCTGACCGGGCCTGGGTCAGCCGCAACGGGCAATTGCTGTCCCTGCCCATCGCCCAGGTGCAGATGCACGACACCGTGGTGGTGAAGCCCGGCGAACGCGTTGCCGTCGACGGCCGGGTGCTCAGCGGCAATAGCGATGTGGACGAGTCCATGATCACCGGCGAAAGCCTGCCCGTGCCCAAAGGGCCGGGCGACGCCGTCGTGGGCGGCGCCATGAATGGCGACGGCCTGCTGAGCCTGAGCGTGCGCGCGCTGGGGGCCGAGAGCACGCTGGCTCGCATCGTCCGCCTGGTCGAGTCGGCGCAGGCCGGCAAGGCGCCGATCCAGCGCCTGGTGGATCAAGTCAGCGCCGTGTTCGTGCCCGTCGTGATCGTGGTGGCCCTCGTTACCTTGCTGGGCTGGGGCTGGAGCCGGGGCGACTGGACCCAGGCCTGGCTGAACGCCGTGGCGGTGCTGGTGATTGCCTGCCCCTGCGCACTGGGCCTGGCCACGCCCGCCGCCATCATGGCCGGCACCGGCGTGGCAGCGCGGCACGGCATCCTGATCAAGGACGCGCAGGCGCTGGAACTGGCGCGCCAGCTCGACGTGGTGGTGTTCGACAAGACCGGCACCCTGACGCTCGGCCATCCCGAGCTGCTGGCCCAGGTGGCAGCGGCGGGCGAAAGCCCGCAGGCCATGCTGCATTTGTGCGCCGCGCTGCAGGCCGGCAGCAGCCATCCGCTGGCTCATGCGGTGATCCAGGCCCAAGCCCAGACAGCGGCGCCGGATGCGGGTGAGCGCATCCTGCTCACGGCCTCGCGCGCCCTGCCCGGCCGAGGCACGACGGCCACGCAGACACTGGCCGTGGCGCAGACCCGGCAGCTGTATCTGGGCAGCACGCGCTGGATGCAGGAGCTCGGTGTCGAGGCCGGCGCCATGACGACGCTGGAGGCGCAAGCCGGCGTCGGAGCGGCCCACACCGCCGCCTGGCTGGCCGCGCAAGCCGCAGGCGATGTCCATCCGCGCCTGCTCGGCCTGCTGCTGTTCAGCGACCAGCCGCGTCCTCACAGCGCCGCCGCCATCGCAGCGCTTCAGGCCCAGGGGCTGCGCTGCCTGATGCTCAGCGGCGACAAACGCGACAGCGCCGAATCGGTCGCACGCCAATTGGGCCTGCATCCGGAACGCGGCGAGGTGCAGGCAGAAGTGCTGCCCGAAGACAAGGCCGCCCACATCACCGCCCTGAAGCAGGGCCACACACGCGTCGCCATGGTCGGCGACGGCATCAACGATGCTCCCGCGCTGGCCGCCGCCGACGTCGGCATCGCCATGGCCAGCGGCACCGACGTGGCGATGCAGACCGCCGGCATCACGCTGATGCGCAGCGACCCCTTGCTGGTACCCGAAGCCATCGCACTCTCACGGCGCACCGTCGCCAAGATCCGCCAGAACCTGTTCTGGGCCTTTGCCTACAACCTGGTCGGCATCCCGCTGGCGGCATTGGGGCACCTCAACCCCATGCTGGCGGGATCGGCGATGGCGCTGTCGAGCGTGTCGGTGCTGCTCAATGCGCTGACCTTGCAGCGCTGGCGGCCGACCCAGCCCTGAATCAGGCCTTGGCGGCCTTGCCCTGCCCGGCCTCGGCCAGCAGGCTGATGCAGCGCTCTTCGTGCTGGCTGATTTCGGCCAAGGTCACTTCGATGTCCTCGAGCTGCTGCTCGAGTTGCCGGCGGTGCTGCTGCAGCACGTCGAGAAAGGCCTTGAGCTGGGGCGCGGCGTCCGACTTGGAGTCGTACATGTCGACCAGCTGCTTGACCTCCTGCAGCGACAGGCCCAGGCGCTTGCCGCGCAGGGTGAGCTTGAGGCGGGTGCGGTCGCGATGGGTGTAGACGCGGTTGCGGCCGGCGCGCGCCGGCTCCAGCAGGCCCATGTCTTCGTAGAAACGGATGGCCCGCGGCGTGATGTCGAACTCGGTCGCCAGCTCGGTGATGGTAAACAGCCGGGCGGCAGGCTCCTGCGCCTTGCTGTCCTGGTTCGCGACGGAAGCTATGCTCATGACTACACTGGCCGTATCTAACGTTAACGTAAACGTGAGTCTAAAGCACAGAGTATGGGCAACGCGCGCGAATCCGAACTGAACTACCCCTGGGGCGACAAAATACCGGCGCCCGGCGACACCGTGGAGCTGCTGCCCGGCGTGCGCTGGCTGCGCATGGGGCTGCCGTTTGCGCTCGACCACATCAACCTCTGGCTGCTGCGCGACGAGTTCGAGGGCCGCCAGGGCTGGGCCATCGTCGACTGCGGCATCTGCAGCGATGCGACCAAGGCCTTGTGGGAGCAGGTCTTCGCCCAGCACCTGGAAGGGCTGCCGATCCTGCGCGTGTTCGTCACGCATTTCCATCCCGACCACATGGGGCTGGCGGCCTGGCTGACCGAGCGCTGGCAATGCCGGCTCTGGATGAGCGCCACCGACTACCAGTTGGCCCGCGTCGCAAGCGCCTCGACGGTGGGCATGGGCGGAGAGACGGCTGCGGCCTTCTTCGCCAGCCACGGGCTGACCGACCCCGATGCCCAGGCCAAGATCCGCGGCCGCGCCAGCTATTACCCCAGCATGGTGCCCAGCGTGCCGCCCAGCTACCGGCGCCTGATGAACGGGCAGACCGTCCAGATCGGCAATCAAAGCTGGCGCTGCATCGCCGGCTACGGCCATGCGCCCGAGCACATCAGCCTCTACTGCGAGGCCCTGGATCTGCTGATCTCCGGCGACATGGTGCTGCCGCGCATCTCGACCAACGTCAGCGTCGTCGACGTGGAGCCCGAGGCCGACCCGCTGGCCCTGTACCTGGCCTCGATCCGCCAGATGCTGGAGTTGCCACCGCAAACGCTGGTACTGCCCTCGCATGGCAAGCCCTTCAAGGGCCTGCATGCCCGGGCAGAGCAATTGATCGAGCACCACGCCGAGCGCCTGGCCGAAGTCGAGGCCGCCTGCCGGCTCAAGCCCTGCCATGCGGCGGAGCTGCTGCCCATGATGTTCAAGCGTCCGCTGGATCTGCACCAGACCACGTTTGCGATGGGCGAGTCCGTCGCGCACCTGAATACGCTCTGGCTGGCCGGACGGCTGCGCCGCGACAAGGGGCGAGATGGCGTGTTCCGTTTTTCAGCTCAAGAAATCGCATGAAAAAAGCGCCGTCGATTCAGGGGCGATCCCGGAACGCGACGGCGCTTGATGCCTTGTCTGCATTTCAAAGTCAGGGTTCGGTCAAACCCATCGAAGACCTGGATCTGCCTCACAAGGCTGCTGCAGATCCGAATGCTTGGTGATGACAGCGTGTTGGTTGTAAGTTTGCTGTTCGAACCGCCCCCCGGCAAGACCCACCAAAGGGGGAGAGACAAACGCAAAATTCATGCGGCGCGTTCTTCGAACTCGGGCAAGGCCACTTGCTTCAGGTGCTGCCGGGCCCGCTCAAAGTCGGGCAGCGCGTCCTCGACGATGGCCCAAAACCTCGCGCTGTGGTTCATCTCGCGCAGATGCGCCAGCTCATGCACCACCACATAGTCGATCACCGACATCGGCATGTGGATCAGGCGCCAATTCAGGCGGATCGCGCCGCTGGCGCTGGCGCTGCCCCAGCGTCCCTGCGCCGAACTCAGGCGCAGGCTGCTCATCTGCACGTCCATCTGCACCGCGTAGTGCAGGCAGCGGATCTCGAACAGCCTCAAGGCCTGGCGCTGCAGCCAACCCTGCACGGCGGCACAGATCTGCTCGGCCGCGGCATCGGGCGGCAGGCCCAGGCGCAGGCAGGGCTGCTCGTTCGCATCGACGTCTTGCAGCACCGTCACCTGCGCAGCGCGACGGCGCCCGGAGAGCGGCTGAATCAGGCTGGCATCCAGGCGCACCCGCAGCGGTGACCCCAGATACGGCACTTCGCAACCGTCCGCCCACACCACACGGGCCGCCCGCATTCTTTGCACGCGCTCCTGCTGCTCGCGCAGCTTGCGGACGATCCAGTCGGACTTCTGCTGCAGGGCCCGCTCGATATCGACATGGGCAATCCACTTCGGCGCGCTGACACGCAGGCCTTGGTCGGTGACGGTGAATCCGATGCTGCGGCGCCGCGCGCGCCTGAGCTCATAGGCCACCGGATGGCCGTTCAAGCGCATCATGTGGCCGCCGCGCGGCAGGACTGCTGGGGTCTCGACGGCGGGCGCGGTAGGCACGGCGTCTGGCAGGTCATTGTCAAACAAGGACATCTGCGCGGTCTTCAGCAGTTGAGCCAATCGATGCAGCATGGGCTGCGAGTGTAGTCCTCAGGCCCGGGATTGCGATGTAGGGGCATTCGCCACATCGGCTGCAAGCGAGGGATAGGCCTGCGGATCCAGCCGGCGCATTTCCGTCTCGATCCAGCGTTCCACCTCCTGCATCAGCTCAGCCGGCGCGCGGCCCTGCGAGGCAATCGCCGGGCCGATCGAGACGTCGATCACGCCCGGACGCAGCAGGAAGCTCTTGCGCGGCCAGCAGCGCGCCGAGGTGGCGGCAATGGGTACCACCGGCACGCCGCACTCGATCGCCAGGCGCGAGCCGCCGCTCTTGTACTCGCCTTTCTCGCCGCGCGCCATGCGCGTGCCCTCCGGAAACATGATGACCCAGTGGCCCTTCTGGGCCAGCCGGCGCCCCTGCGCCGCCACCTTGGCCCAGGCCTGCGAGCGGCGGCTGCGGTCGATGTGGATCATGTCCATGCGCGCCATGGCCCAGCCGAAGAAGGGCACGTAAAGCAGCTCGCGCTTGAACACATAGGCCATGGGGTGCGACATCAGGGTCGGCAGCGCGAAGGTCTCCCAGGTCGACTGGTGCTTGGCCAGCAGGACCACGGCCGATTGGCGCTCCGCCTCGCTAGGCAGGTTTTCCAGGCCCTGTACGCGGAAGCGCACGCCGCAAATCGCCTTGGCGCCCCAGGTGGCCACGCGCAGCCAGCCCACGCAGGACCAATACACGGTGTCGCCGCGCACGAAGATGGAAATCAGCACCACGGCCAGGGCCCAGGGAATCACCGTGACCGTCAGGAACAATACAAACAACAGGGAACGAATCGCGGACAGGAACATGCCGTCGGGTCTCCAAAAGGCAGCAATGCCAAGCGCCAGGGCTTCGCACCTGCAAATCAATCAATCATTCGGCTGCAAAACCGGCGGCGCGCGCCTCGGCCTTGGCGCGACGCCGGTCTTCCTGGATCAGGTAGTCGGCAAAGGCGCCCAGGTCGGTATGCAGGCGCACATTCGGCACCTGGGTTTTCAGCTCGGCCAGTTGCAGCTCGTTCAGCACGCCCAGGCGGTCGCCCTGCACCAGATGCGGCACGCAGCCGGCAGCCAGCGCCGTTTGCACGTCCTTCAGGCTCGCGCCGACCATGTGCACGGTCGACAGGTCCACGCTGAAGCGCTCGCCGACCTGGCGGATCAGGCCCGGCAGCGGCTTGCGGCAGGTGCAGCCCTCCTCGGGCGTGTGCGGGCAGAAAAAAGCCGCATCGAGCCGCCCGCCCTTTTCAGCCAGCAGCTGGCTCAGGCGCATGTGCACGGCGTTGAGCGCGGCCATGTCGAGCAGGCCGCGTCCGATGCCGGGCTGGTTGGTCGCCATCACGGTATGCCAGCCCGCGTGGTTGAGCCGCGCCACGGCCTCCAGCGCGCCGGGCAAGGGCTCGAGTTCGTCGATGGACTTGACGTGGTCGTCGCGGTAGCGGTTGATGGTCCCGTCGCGGCCCAGGATCACGAGCTTCATGCTGTGGCTGTGGTCGGATCTCATTGTTTTTCCTTCACGACGAACGCATCCGTAGATTACAGGATCAGGCCGCCAGCCGCGACAGGTCGGCCACCCGGTTCATGGCCTCGTGCAGCTGCTTCAGCAGGCCCAGGCGGTTGGCACGCAGCGCGGCGTCCTCGGCATTGACCATCACGTCGTCGAAGAACGCGTCCACAGGTCCCTTGAGCGCCGCCAGCTCGCGCAGCGAGGCGGCGTATTCGCCGGTCGAGAACAAGGCGTCGGAGCGCGCCTGGGCCGACTGCAGGGCCGTGGCCAGATGCTGCTCGGCCGGCTCGACCAGCAACTCCGGCTTGACGACGGCCTGCACCGGCTCCTCGCTCTTCTTGAGAATGTTGGCGATGCGCTTGTTGGCGGCCGCCAGCGACGCAGCCTCGGGCAGGGCCGCGAAGGTACGCACGGCGCTCAGGCGCGCTGCCACATCGGCCAGGCGCTGCGGCTGCAATGCCAGCACGGCGTCGACCTCCTGGGCGCTGTAGCCCTGCTCGCGCAGCGAGCCGGACAGGCGCTCGAAGATGAACTGCGACAAGGCCTCGCTGGGATCCTTGATCAGCTCGCCGAAGGCCGGCACGGCGGCCTGGAGCAAGGCGCCCAGTTCGAGCGAACCGGCACGCTCCGACAGCATGCGCACGACGCCCAGCGCGTGGCGGCGCAGCGCAAATGGGTCCTTGTCGCCGGTGGGCAGCTGGCCGATGCCGAACAGGCCCACCAGCGTCTCCAACTTGTCGGCCAGGGCCACGACCAGGCCGACCTCATCGCGCGGCAGCTCGTCGCCGGCAAAACGGGGCTTGTAATGGTCCTCGATGGCCAGGGCCACCGTCTCGGCCAGGCCGTCGTGGCGCGCGTAATAGCCGCCCATGATGCCCTGCAGCTCGGGGAACTCGCCGACCATGTCGGTCAGCAGGTCGGCCTTGGCCAGCAGCGCAGCCTCGTCGGCCCGAGCCGCCAGCGCCTCGCCGCCCAGTTGCTGCGCAATCGCCTTGGCAATGGCGCGGACGCGCTCGACACGGTCGCCCTGGCTGCCCAGCTTGCCGTGGTAGACGACCTTGGACAGGCTCGGCACGCGCGAAGCCAGCGTCTTCTTGCGGTCCTGGTCGAAGAAGAACTTGGCGTCGGACAAGCGCGGACGCACCACGCGCTCATTGCCGCCGATCACGGCGCCGGCATCGGCCGGGCTGATGTTGCTGACCACGAGGAAGCGGTTCGTCAGCTTGCCCTGCGCGTCGAGCAGCGGGAAGTACTTCTGGTTGGCCTTCATGGTCAGGATCAGGCACTCCTGCGGCACGGCCAGGAAATCGGTCTCGAACTGGCAGCTCAGCACATTGGGCCGCTCGACCAGGGCCGTGACCTCGTCCAGCAAGGCCTCGTCCTCGATGGGCTTGAGCCCCTGCTCGGAGGCAGCGTCCACCAGTTGGCGCACGATCTCGGCGCGCCGCTCGGCGAAGCTGGCGATCACGGCGCCCTGCTCCCGCAGCTGGCTGGCATAGCTGTCGGCCGACTCGATGCGCAGGCTGCCCGTTGCGGCTTCAAAGCGATGCCCGCGGGTCTCGCGGCCGGCCTGCAGGCCCAGGGCCTGCACCGGCACGATCTGCGCGCCATGCAGGGCCACGATGCCGTGGGCCGGGCGCACGAACTTCACGTCGGTCCAGCCGTCGGCCAGCTGATAGGTCATCACCTTGGGAATGGGCAGCTTGGCCAGCGCTTCGTCGAGCGCCTTCTGCAGGCCTTCGGCCAGGGTCGCGCCGGCCGCGACGGTGTCGAGGAACAGCGCCTCAGCCTTGCCGTCCATCGCGCGCTTGAGCTGCGGCACGGCGCCGGCATCGACGCCCAGCGACGCGAGCTTCTTCAGCAGCGCCGGCGTGGGCTGGCCGTCGGCGCTCAGCGCCACGGCCACGGGCATCAATTTCTGCTGCAGCGGACGATCCGCCGCCTTGACAGCGACCTGGCCGACCTGCACGGCCAGGCGACGCGGCGAGGCGTAGGACGTGACCTCGGCGTCGGCCGCGGCCAGGCCTTGCGCCTTCAGGCTGTCGGCCAGTGCCGAGGCAAAGGCCTCGCCCAGCTTCTTCAGCGCCTTGGGCGGCAGTTCTTCGACGAACAATTCAAGCAGCAGGGTGCTCATGCTTTGACTCATTTCAGGCGGCCTTCTTTGCGTTCTTTTCGGCGTTTTTCTCGATGTTCTTGGCCAATTGGGCCAAGACTTCATCGGACCACGCCTTGGGCGCCATGGGGAAGCCCAAGCGGGCGCGGCTGTCCAGATAGCTTTGCGCCACGGCGCGCGCCAGATTGCGGATGCGGCCGATGTAGGCGGCACGCTCGGTCACGCTGATGGCGCCGCGCGCATCCAGCAGGTTGAAGCTGTGCGCCGCCTTGAGCAACTGCTCGTAAGCCGGCAGGGCCAGGTGTTGCGCCATCAGGTGCTGCGACTGCTTCTCGTGCGCCGCGAAGGCCGTCAGCAGGAAGTCGACATCGCTGTGCTCGAAGTTATAGGTCGACTGCTCGACCTCGTTCTGGTGGAACACGTCGCCGTACCTGATGTCAGGCGCGCCGTCCTTGCCGTGCACGTAGACCAGGTCGTAGACGCTCTCCACGCCCTGCAGGTACATGGCCAGGCGCTCCAGGCCGTAGGTGATCTCGCCGGTGATGGGCTTGCAGTCGATGCCGCCGACCTGCTGGAAGTAGGTGAACTGCGTCACCTCCATGCCGTTGAGCCAGACTTCCCAGCCCAGGCCCCAGCAGCCCAGCGTCGGGTTTTCCCAATCGTCCTCGACGAAGCGGACGTCGTTCTTCTTCAGGTCGAAGCCGAGCGCCTCCAGCGAGCCCAGGTAGAGCTCCAGGATGTTGGCCGGCGCCGGCTTGAGCACGACCTGGAACTGGTAGTAATGCTGCAGGCGGTTGGGGTTCTCGCCGTAGCGGCCGTCCTTGGGACGGCGGCTGGGCTGCACGTAGGCGGCCTTCCAGGGCTCGGGGCCGATGGCGCGCAGGAAGGTGGCGGTGTGGCTGGTGCCCGCGCCGACTTCCATGTCGTAGGGCTGCAAGAGCGCGCAACCCTGGTCAGACCAATAGTCCTGCAGGCGAAGAATGATTTGCTGGAAGCTCAGCATGGTGGGTTCAAGAGGGGGATGAATTGGGGGACGCCGGCCAGGCCGGCGCCGCGAATGGCCCAATTCTACGGGCGCCTACGGGCACCTACGGACGTGACTGCGAGCGCAGCCCACGCAGGCCGCGCCATAGCTGCAGCAGCAGGGGCACCAGCGCAAGCAGCCACAGCGGCCAGAGCCCCAGCGCCGCCAGCCAGCGCGCATAGGGCGTGCTGCCTTCGCGGCCCTCGACCTCGCATTCAAGGATGCCGGGACGGTCCGGTGGCAGACGCGCCAGCACCTGGCCACGATGGTCGAGCGCGGCGGTGGCGCCGGTATTGGTCGATCGAACGAAGGGCCGCTGGAATTCAAGCGCGCGCATCACCGAGAACTGCAGGTGCTGGTCCTGCACCATGATGCGGCCGAACCAGGCCAGGTTGCTGACGTTGACCAGCACGGTGGCGGCGTCCATCCCGACCACGCTTTGCACGAAGTCCTCGCCGAACAGGTCTTCATAGCAGATCAGGGGCCGGATGCGCTGCCCGGCGATCCGGAAAGGCCGCTGGTGCAGGCCGCGCGCCTGGTCGACCATGGGGATGTGCAGGCCCTCGACGAACCAGTGGAAGCCCCAGGGCACGAATTCGCCAAACGGCAGCAGGTGGTGCTTGCCGTAGTCATAGCGCCGGCCGTCCGGCGTGCCCCAACCGATCAGCGAATTGACGTAGCCGACCTGCTCGTTGCCCAGGAAGGTGCCCAGCAGCAGGGGCCGCCGATGCGCCGCATCATCCAGGCGCTGCATCTGGCGGGGCCGCAAGTCGTAAAGCGGCAGCGGCACCACGGTTTCTGGCGACAGCACCAGATCGCCGCGCGCCTGCTCGATCTGGCTGGACAGGGCGTCGAGATTGGCGTCCCACAGGGCCTGGTTGAACTTGTCGTCCTGCGGCACGTCGGGCTGCAGCGCCGAGATCCGGATCCGGCCCGTGCTGTGCGTGAATTCGTTCGGCAAGGCGGCGCCCAGCGCCAGCAGGGCCAGGCCCAGCCCGGACAGGGCACCGCGTGCGGACAGGCGCCAGGTCGGCGTTGCGCCCAGCAACTGCGCCAGCCCAGCGGCCAAGCAGGCCGCCAGCCCGGTGATGCCGTACACGCCGATCCAGGGCGCCCAAGCCGCCAGCGGCCCGACCGTGTGGGCATAGCCGCTGGCGATCCAGGGGAAGCCCGTCAGCCAGGTGGCGCGCGCAAGCTCGGCCAGCAGCCAGCAGGCGGCCCAGCACAGGCCCGCCCACGCGGGTGAAGCGCCGGCGCGCCGGTTCAGCCAGGCCGCCAGCGCCAGCGCTGCGCCGTAATAGAGCGACAGGAATCCGGCCAGCAGCAGCACTGCCCCCGCAGCCAGCGGCGCCGCGATGTCGCCATAGTCATGCAGGCTGATGTACAGCCACCACAAGCCCGAACTCAGCCAGGCCAGCCCGAAACGCCAGCCCAGGCCCGCTGCGGCCTTAGGCGTGGCCTGCAGCGATGCGCGCGCCAGCCAGGCGAGGGTCAAGATCTGCAGGGGCCAGGCCCGCCAAGGCGCGAACGACAAGGTGTGCAGGCCGCCGGCCAGCAAGGCCGGCCACCAGGCCTTGAACGCAAGCTTGATTGGCGGAAGTTTGGAGCGCCAGCGCATGCGCCTCAACCGGGCGCCGGGTCACTGCGCGTGACCTTGAACCAGCGGACTGCCCCGCCGCGCGTGAGCATGGCGTTGAATCGCAGGCCGCCAATCTCGATGGCCTCGCCGCGACGCGGCACCCGCCCCATCTCATGGGCCACCAAGCCTCCGATGGTGTCAAAGTGATCGACCGGCAGGTTGACGCTGAACGAGTCGTTGACGGCTTCGATGAGGGTGTCGCCGGCCACGCGCTGGCTGCCGTCGGCCAGGGTGTAGATGCTGGTGGCGCCGTCTTTTTCGTCGAACTCGTCCTCGATTTCGCCGACGATCTCCTCCAGCACGTCCTCAATCGTGATCAGGCCGGCCGTGTTGCCGAATTCGTCGATCACGATAGCCAGGTGGTTGCGGTTCGAGCGGAAATCGCGCAGCAGTTCGTTCAAGCCCTTGCTCTCGGGCACGAACACCGCCGGGCGCAACAGGGTGCGCAGATTCAGCTCGGGCGCGCGCTGCAGCTTGAGCAGGTCCTTGGCCAGCAGGATGCCGATGATGTTGTCGCGCTGCCCCTCGAAGACCGGGAAGCGCGAATGCCCGGTCTCGATCACGGCGGCCAGCAAGTCCTCGTAACCCGATTCGATGTCGAGCAGGTCCATGCGCGGCGCCGCCACCATGGCGTCTCCGGCGCACAGATCGGCCATGCGCAGCACGCCTTCCAGCATCTGGCGTGACTCGGGTGCGATCAGGTGGCGCTCCTCGGCGTCGGCCAGAGTTTCGAACAGTTCGCTGGTGGATTCAGGGCCGGGATGGATGAATTCCAGCAGGCGTTCCAGCAGATTGCGCCTTTCGGTCGCGGACTTCCGTCCCCCGTTTTTCCCCTGGGGACCGGGCCTGGGCTGAGGTTCAGACACAGAAATGACGTGTCAGAGTTGAGATGCGCCAAGAATAACCGATTGACAGGCCAGCGCTCTTGAACCAGAGTGCTCAGTCCCCATATGGGCCCCACCATCACTGATTCCTGTGATTCCTGATCACTGCATTCCTTGAACTCCTGCAAGACGCCGCTGCCGCGCAGCGCGCTTGCGCACCATTGAAGTCCATCATGTCCACCTCTGCCGCACCAACCTCCCCCGCCCTCATCCCCGCCACCATCCTGACCGGCTTCCTGGGCTCAGGCAAGACCACGCTGCTCAAGCGCGTGCTGTCCGAGACGCATGGCCAGAAGATCGCCGTGATCGAAAACGAGTTCGGCGAGGAAAACATCGACAACGACATCCTGGTCGCCGACACCAACGAGCAGATCATCCAGATGAGCAACGGCTGCGTCTGCTGCACGATCCGCGAAGACCTGCGCACCACGCTGTCCGAGCTGGCCGCCAAGCGGCGCAAGGGCGAATTGAACTTCGAACGCGTCGTGATCGAAACCACCGGCCTGGCCGACCCCGGCCCGGTGGCGCAGACCTTCTTCATGGACGACGAAATCGCCGAAAGCTATCTGCTCGATTCCATCCTGACCCTGGTGGATGCCGTGCATGCCGACGAGCAGCTCAACACCCGGCAGGAAGCGCGCCACCAGGTGGGTTTTGCCGACCAGATCTTCATCAGCAAGACCGACCTGGTGCAGGACGCCAACGTCGACGCGCTCAGCCACCGCATCAAGCACATGAACCCGCGGGCGCCGCAGCAGCGCGTCAACTTCGGCGAAGTGCCGCTGTCCAGCGTGTTCGACCTGCGCGGCTTCAACCTGAACGCCAAGCTGGAGATCGATCCGGAATTCCTGGACGCCGCCGAACCGTCGCATGAGCACGCGCACGAGCACCACGATCATGAGCACCATGACTGCGGCCACGACCATGATCACGAACACGGCGAGCACTGCGACCATCCGCACCACCACCATCACGACGACGACGTGAAGTCCTTCGTGTTCCGCGCCGAGCGCGCCTTCAACCCCGCCAAGCTCGAGGAATTCCTGGGCGCCATCGTGCAGGTGTATGGTCCCAAGATGCTGCGCTACAAGGGCGTCTTGAACATGAAAGGCACCGACAAGAAGGTGATCTTCCAGGGCGTGCACCAGTTGATGGGGTCGGACCTGGGGCCCAAATGGCTGCCCAGCGAGAAGAAAATCAGCAAGATGGTGTTCATCGGCATTGATCTGCCCAAGGAGATCCTGCTGCAGGGACTGGAAGGCTGCCTCGTCTGATGACAAACTGTTGTATTGATCCGGCATTCGTGCATGCCGTTACATTGCTTTGAAATGCGAGAAGGAAACCCACCGGCAAGCTGGCTACAATCCGCGGCGCTTTGACCGCCACGACGCGTTCTTGTGCTCGTAGACCCTCGTCTTTGTCCACCGGAATCCAGTCGGCCGAAAAGCGCACAAGACACCCGGAATGAGCCCGGAATGCCGGCGTGTCCGCTCCCTTATTTCGAGGATTGTCTGCCGTCAGGCGGCGATCCAAGATCCGGGTGGTGGTCATGCCAGAGGAGCGATTCAAAGGCAGTCGTCAGTCCCTGACCACAGAGGCTGGCGCTGACTCTGGACCTGCTTGCAAGTTGGTTCGAGGAAACAGGTATAAAGCCTGTGCGAGGAGATTGAACGTGAGCAAGACCCCGGCCCCGAAATCAGTTGAAGCGCAGGACACTGCGACACCGTCGCGGCCTGCCGCCAAGGTCAGCAAGACAGCATCCAAGCCACGCGTGGAGACTGCGCAAAGCGCACTGGCGACTGCCGAAATTGACGCTCCCGCCCCCAGCAGCAGCCGTTTTGCTGATCGTTTTGCCCCACCCAAGCCGCCAACGCGGCAAATGAGTAGCCCTGTGATTGAAACGCAACGCCCCGCCGTCAAACATGACCCCAAACTCGCCAATGCTTGGAAGAGCAAGGCTGGCAACGAGCTGACCGACGCCGAAGTGCTGGCCATGCCCGACGCCGAGTACATGAACGACAAGCAGATCGAGTTCTTCCGCACCAAGTTGACGGACCTCAAGAACGGCATCCTGTCGAACGCCGGCGAAACCACCGAGCACCTGCGCGAAGACACCTCCATCGTTCCCGATCCGGCCGACCGCGCCACCATCGAGGAAGAGCATGCGCTGGAACTGCGTACCCGCGACCGCGAACGCAAGCTGCTGAAGAAAATCATGCAATCGCTGGCGCGCCTGGACAGCGGCGAATACGGCTTCTGCGACGAAACCGGCGAGCCGATCGGCCTGGGCCGCTTGATTGCCCGACCCACCGCCACCCTGTCTCTGGAAGCTCAGCAGCGACGCGAGCTCAAGCAGAAGATGTTTGGCGATTGATTCCCGTATGACCAGACCCCGGGCATGACTGAAGAGAAAAACGGCGAGAGCTTTTTCCGCAAGGTCGCACGCTTCGTGGCCAATCCGGCCACGGACTGGGGTGAACTGCAGTCGCGCCAGGACGACCCCCAGGCCGATGCGGCGAAGGCCGAATTGCGCGCGATGATCGAGCGCAAGCGCCGCAACGACTTCGTCCGCAAGCGCGAACTCGACATGCTGCGCCGCATCCGGCGCGAAGGCCTGTCTCAGGAGCAACTGGCCGCCCTGGGTTCGGGCAGCTCCGACCTCGACTCCGAGCGCATGGTGGGCAAGGACTCGCGCGTCGATCTGGGCGTCAAGGCCAAGATCGACGAGATCGAACAGCAGATGGTGGGCAACGAGAATTTCGTCACCACCCAGTCCAGCGGCAATGCGTCGCGCGCCTTTGCACAGACGGCACCGCTGCCCGCCACGAACTTCACCTCCACCGTGGATGCGCAATCCGTGCTGGCGCGCGTCACCGAATTGCCGCCGGCCCAGCAAGCCGAGCGCCAGGGGCCGGCCGCCGTGCCGACCGCCGCCGTGATGGTGGGTGCCGGCGTTTCGCCCTTGTCCGACGGCAAGCCCAGCCAGATCCCCACACTGACCAACGTCGCGGGCCTGAGCTTCAAGCCGACCGAGACCAGTTCCATCGAAGTCAATGAAGTGGTTCAGGACGCCGAGCTCGATGAAGCGGTGTTCGCCTTCGCCAACGCTGATTACGAAAGCTGCGAGCGCAGCCTGGTGGAATTGACCCGCCCGGGCGGCGTTCGCAATCTGCAGTCCGAGACCTGGCTGGTGCTGTTCGATTTCTACCGCGCCAGCGGCCAGGCTGACAAATTCGAGGCCTTGGCGCTGGACTACTCGCAACAGTTCGCACTGTCGGCGCCGCAGTGGCAGTCGCTGCCCCGGCAGCTCAGCGAATTCCAGCGCCTGCAGGTGCCGGCGCGCGGCACACCCGGCGCCCCCTGCTGGAGCGCCCCGGAAAAAATCGACGCAGCCAGCGTCAAGCTGTTGCAGACCCGCACCGAAGCCCAACCCATGCCCTGGGTCATGGACTGGCGCGCCTTCACGGAGCTGGACCTCGAAGGCGCTGCGCAGCTCACCGCCCTGTTCAAGAGCTGGGCCCAGCGTCGTGTCGACATCCGCTGGCTGAGCGGCGACCACCTGCTGCTGCAACTCAAGGAACTGGCCCCCCCCCAGCAGGCCGACATCGATCCTGCGTACTGGATGCTGAGGCTCGAGGCCCTGCGCCTGTGCAACAGGCCCGACCAGTTTGACGAGGCGGCGATCGACTACTGCCTGACCTACGAAGTGTCGCCCCCGTCCTGGGAAAGCGTGCAGTGCACGCTCAAGGTGTCGGGCGAGCGCCTCACGACGGTGCGCACCACCTTCGCACCGGATTCGCGCGACGCCGCCCCGTCCTCCACCAGTTTCATGGAAAGCATGGTCGGCCTGCCAGGAGCCCTGGAACAGACGGCGCACCTGGAATTGATGGGCCAGCTCAGCGGCGATATCGGCGAGACGCTGGAGACCATGCGCAACGGTGTCGGCGATGCCAGCCTGATCGAGATCGCCTGTCCGCTGCTGATCCGGCTCGATTTCGTCGCCGCGGGCGACCTCCTGAACTGGGTGCTGTCGCGCCGCAGCGAAAACCGCAGCGTCGTCTTCAAGGACACGCATCGCCTGGTGGCATTGTTCTTCAGCGCCATGGGCATCAGCGAACACGCCAGCGTCAAGGTCCGCCAGAACTGACTCTCTCTGCACAGGCTGCTCCGAAGCCCCTCCCTGCCAGGCGCCGACGCCCTCGGCGCTCATTCACTCACGGTTGATCATCATGACAAGCCCCTCCGACCCTCCCGTCTTTCACGGCACCACCATCGTCAGCGTACGCCGCGGCAACCAGGTCGCCCTGGGCGGCGACGGCCAGGTCACGCTGGGCAACATCGTCGTCAAGGCCACGGCGCGCAAGGTGCGCAAGCTGCACCGCGAGCAGGTGCTGGCCGGATTCGCCGGAGCCACCGCCGACGCCTTCACCCTGTTCGAACGCTTCGAGGCCAAGCTGGAAAAGCATTCCGGCCACCTGCAACGCGCCGCGGTGGAGCTGACCCGCGACTGGCGCACTGACCGCGTGCTGCGCCGCCTGGAGGCCATGCTGGCCGTGGCCGACCGCAACGCATCGCTGATCATCACCGGCAACGGCGACGTACTGGAGCCCGAGCACGGCATCATCGCCATCGGCTCGGGCGGCCCCTATGCGCAGGCCGCGGCGCGCGCGCTGCTCAAGCACAGTGAACTCAGCGCCGCCGAGATCGTCAAGCAGTCGCTGGAAATTGCCGGCGACCTGTGCATCTACACCAACCAAAATCACACCATCGAGGTGCTGGAATGAGCGCCATGACGCCCCAGGAAATCGTCTCCGAGCTGGACCGCCACATCGTCGGCCAGCAGGAGGCCAAGCGCGCCGTCGCCATTGCCATGCGCAACCGCTGGCGACGCCAGCGCGTCGACGAGAAGCTGCGCGCCGAGATCACGCCCAAGAACATCCTGATGATCGGCCCGACCGGCGTGGGCAAGACCGAGATCGCGCGCCGCCTGGCCAAGCTGGCCGACGCCCCCTTCATCAAGGTCGAGGCCACCAAGTTCACCGAAGTCGGCTACGTGGGCAAGGACGTGGACTCCATCATCCGCGACCTGGTCGACATGGCCATCAAGCAGGAACGCGAGACGCAGATGAAGCGCCAGCGCATGCGCGCCGAAGACGCCGCCGAGGAGCGCGTGCTCGACATCCTGGTGCCGCCGCCACGCGGCGCGTCCGGCAGCGAGTTCGGCTTCACCGCCCCTGCGGCACCAGTGGCCGACAACACCGCGCGCCAGGTGATGCGCAAACGCCTGCGCGAAGGCAGCCTGAACGACAAGGAAATCGAGATCGAGCTGGACGAGCCGCGCCCCACCATGGAAATCCTGGGCCCGCAAGGCATGGAGGACATGGCCGAGCAGCTCAAGGGCATGTTCTCGCAGCTGGGCGCCGGCAGGAAGCGCACGCGCAAGCTGCGCATCGCCGAGGCGCTGAGCCTGCTGGTGGACGAGGAAGCCGCCAAGCTGGTCAACGAGGACGAGATCCGCGCCAGCGCGCTGGCCAATGCGCAGGAAAACGGCATCGTCTTCATCGACGAGATCGACAAGGTCAGCTCGCGTGCCGAGGGCCAGGGCGCCGAGGTCTCGCGCCAGGGCGTGCAGCGCGACCTGCTGCCCCTGGTCGAAGGCACGACCGTGAATACCAAGCACGGCATGGTGCGCACCGACCACATCCTGTTCATCGCCTCAGGTGCCTTCCACCTCAGCAAACCCAGCGACCTGATTCCCGAGCTGCAGGGCCGCTTCCCGATCCGGGTGGAACTGGCGTCGCTGTCGGTGGCGGACTTCGAAGCCATCCTCTCCAGCACCCACGCCAGCCTGGTCAAGCAATACCAGGCCTTGCTAGCGACCGAGGGCGTGGAATTGAGCTTCAGCGCCGACGGCATACGCCGGCTGGCGGAGATCGCCTACGAAGTCAACGAGCGCACCGAGAACATCGGCGCGCGCCGGCTCGCAACGGTGATGGAGCGGCTGCTCGATCCGATCAGCTTTGACGCCCCCAAGCTGGGCGGCCAGACGCTGACGCTGGATGCCGGCGTGGTCAACGAACGCCTGGCCGAACTCGCCAGCAACGAGGACCTGGCCCGCTTCATCCTCTGATCCGGGGCGCGAGCAGGGCCGCGATCTGCGCGTCCTTGTCGGTCCAGATCTGGCCCAGCCATTGCTGGAAGTCGTCGCGGAAGCGCTCGTCGCCGCCGTAGTCGCCTGAGCAGAACTGGGCCGGGATGGGCCGCTCGCGCACCCGCACGATCACGCGGGAGCGGATGTTGCAGGTGAATTGCCAAAAGGTCGGCACGCCTTCGGGATAGACGATGGTGACGTCCAGCAGCGACTGGAATTGCCCGCCCATGACGTTCAAGGCCAGGGCCAGTGCGCCCGCCTTGGGCTTGAGCAAATGGCCGTACGGTGAGCGCTGCGCCTCGTGCTTGTAGGTCCGGAAGCGCGTGCCTTCGGCAAAGTTCATCACGCTGGTCGGAATCTGGCTGAACTTCTCGCAGGCGCGCCGGGTCGTTTCCAGGTCTTGCAGCCGCAGCTCGGGCCGCGCCTTCAGGGCCGCGCTCGAATGGCGCTTCATGAACGGAAAATCAAGCGCCCACCAGGCCAGGCCGATCACTGGCACATAGATCAGCTGCTGCTTGAGAAAGAATTTCAGCATCGGGATGCGCCCGAGAAACAGGCGCTGCAGCACCAGGATGTCGACCCAGGACTGGTGGTTCGAATTGACCAGGTACCAGCCGCGCGGATTCAATTGCGCGTCGATTCCGATGTCCCAGGGCTCGGGGTGGGTCCAGCCCAACCATTTGCTGTTGCAGGCGATCCAGGCGCAGGCGATGGCATTGAGCGCGGCGTCCAGGCGGACCCGTATGCCGCGCCATGGCAGCAGCAGCTTGACGAGCGCGAGCACGAACAGGCAGGCGCACCAGAACAAGGTGTTGAGGACCAGCAGGACCAGGCTGGTCACGCCCAGCAGCAGGGAGGGCAGCGTCTGCTTCATGACGGCCATCAAATCCCGGCGGCCGCCAACGATTTCAGGAAATCGTCGGCGTCCTGGAATCCGATCACGCGCTTGTCCTTCAACTCGGCACCGCCCGGCGCGAAGAAGATCGTTCCCGGCGGGCCGAACAGGCCGAAGCGCTTGAGCAATTCACGGTCCGCCGGTGCGTTGGCGGTCACGTCAGCCTTGAGCAGCAGCGCGCCAGCCAAGCGCTGCCGCACTGTGGGCTGGCTGAAGGTCATCCGCTCCATCTCCTTGCAGCTCTTGCACCAGTCGGCGTAAAAGTCGAGCATCACCGGCTTGCCGGCGGTCTGCAGCAGATGGTCGAGCTCGGCGACATCGTGCACCGGGGTGAAGTTCAAAACCTCCTGAGGAACCGAAGCAACGGATGGGCCGACCTGCGCGGCCTCAGGCGAAGCGGCCGATGCAGCCGCCACCAGCTTCAAACCGGCCAGCGGACGCAGCACGTCGGTGCCGCCGGCCGCGGCGCCGGCCCATTGCATCAGGCCCGCAAACATCGCCGCCATGGCCAGGGCGCGGCGCAACCAGGCCTTGGGGCCCATGCTGGCATGCCAGGGCCGCAGCAGCCCCAGGGCCAGGCTGATCCCGACCAGCAGCAGCCCCAGCAGCGCCTGCAGCAGCGCATCGCTCAGCAGCGGCTGCACGGTCCACAGGGCCAGGCCCAGCAAGGCCATGCCGAAGATGTGCTTGACGCCGTCCATCCAGGGGCCGGCCTTGGGCAGCAAGGTGCCGGCGGACAGGCCGATCAGCAGCAGGGGCACGCTCATGCCGTTGGCCAGCGCATACAGCGCGCCGCCGCCCAGCAGCACGTCATGGGTCTTGCTCAGATACAGCAGGGCGCTGGCCAACACCCCGGTCACGCAGGGGCTGACCAGCAAGGCCGACAGGGCTCCCATGGCAAACACGGCAGCGGCCCGGCCGCCTTCCAGCTTCTGCGAACGCTCATTGAGCGAATCGGCCCAGCGGCTGGGCAGGCGCAATTCGTAGGCACCAAACATCGACAGGGAAAACAACACCAGCGCCACGCCGAAGGCCGCGAGCACCCAGGGCGTCTGGAAATACGCGGCAAAGCCCTCGCCGGCTAGCCCCGCAGCAAGCCCCAAAGCCGTGTAAACCAGGGCCATGCCCTGCGAATAGACCAGCGCCAGGGCAAAGCCGCGCCCTCGCGAGACCGCGGCACTGCCGCCGCCCACGATGATGCTGGCCAGGATGGGCACCATGGGCAGCACGCAAGGGGTCAGGGACAGGCCGATGCCGGCGACAAAAAAGAGCGCCACCACGGGCCAGAACCGGCCCGAAGCCAGCAAGGCGTCCCAGCCATGCGAAACAGCGGGCTTGCCGCCAGACGCGACCGGCCTGGCCTGGCCTGGCGTTGATTCCGACACCACGCCTGACGAAGCCCCGACGGCGTCTGCCGCGCCGAAGCTGCCCGCACCGTCCTCCACGGGCAACAATTCAGCCGAACCGTTGCCGCCAAAGCCGCTCAGACGCAGGGCCACGCCGCGGGTCATCGGCGGATAGCACAGGCCCTTGTCGGCACAGCCCTGGCCCGTCACCAGCAACTTGGCGTCAGCCGTGGCCTGCGTCACGGGCACATGCACGGTCAGCTCATGGCGGTAGACCTCGACCTCTTTTTGCAAGGCCTCGTCGAACTTCTTCTTGCCGGCGGGAATCTGGATCTCGGCGAGGCGGCCGTCCGGCAATTCGAACTTGAATTGCGACCGGTACATGTAATGTCCCGGTGCCATCACGAACTGCACGTCGACGCTTTGGGCATCGACCACCTTGACGCCCAGCTTGAAGGCCTGCTCGGGCGCGAGGAATTCATCAGCCTGGGTCGAACCCCATGCCAGCAGCCCCATCAAGAGCCAGGCCCAGAAAACAAAACGCCGCGGGAAAGAAGTCATGAATGCAATCCGTAGTGGTGAGCCCGGCCAGGACGAAAAAAAGGCCAGCAGACGCTGGCCTTTCTTGAATCACTGCGAGGAGATTTACTTGGCAGCGGCTTCAGCGGTAACTTCGCCTTCGGCGCGGTCCACCAGTTCGACATAAGCCATGGGCGCATTGTCGCCGACGCGGAAACCCATCTTCAGGATGCGGGTGTAGCCGCCCGGACGGGTCTGGAAACGCGGGCCCAGCTCGTTGAAGAGCTTGGTCACGATTTCGCGGTCGCGCAAACGGGCAAACGCCAGACGGCGATTGGCCACGCTGGATTCCTTGGCCAGGGTGATCAGCGGCTCGACGACGCGGCGCAGTTCCTTGGCCTTGGGCACGGTGGTCTTGATGGCTTCATGGCGCAGCAGCGAGACGCACATATTGCGCAGCATGGCTGCGCGGTGTTCGCTGGTGCGGTTGAGCTTACGGAGGCCGTTACGGTGACGCATGGTGCTTTCCTTTCAATCATTAATAACCAGAGGCCGTATCAGGTACCCCTGGGTGCACCGGATGGAGTTGGTCAGCGCTCCATCCACTTTCAAAAAACAATATCAGCGCTTGTCCAGACCTTGGGGAGGCCAGTTCTCGAGACGAGCACCCAAGGTCAGGCCGCGCGAAGCCAGCACTTCCTTGATCTCGTTGAGCGACTTGCGACCCAAGTTCGGGGTCTTGAGCAGTTCGGTTTCGGTACGCTGGATCAGGTCGCCGATGTAGTAGATGTTTTCGGCCTTCAGGCAGTTGGCCGAACGCACCGTCAACTCGAGCTCATCGACCGGGCGCAGCAGGATCGGATCGAAGCTGCTGGAGCGCTGGGCCGGCGCGTCGAAGGCGTCCACCAGGTCGGTGCCTTGCAGTTGCGCGAACACAGCGAGCTGCTCGACCAGGATCTTGGCCGATGCACGGATCGCTTCCTCGGGCGAGATGGCGCCGTTGGTCTCGATTTCCATGACCAGCTTGTCCAAGTCGGTACGCTGCTCGACGCGGGCGTTTTCGACCGCGTAGCTGACACGGCGCACGGGCGAGAACGAAGCGTCCAGCACGATGCGGCCGATCGACTTGGTCGGCTCGTCGCCGTAGCGGCGCATCGAACCGGGCACATAGCCACGGCCCTTCTCGACCTTGATCTGCATGTCCAGCTTGCCGCCTTGCGACAGGTGGGCGATGACATGCTCAGGATTGATGATCTCGACGTCGTGCGGGGTCTGGATGTCGGCGGCGGTCACGGGGCCTTCGCCTTCCTTGCGCAGGACCAGGGTCACTTCTTCGCGGTTGTGCAGACGGAACACCACGCCCTTGAGGTTGAGCATGATGTGAACGACGTCTTCCTGCACGCCGTCAATGGCCGAGTACTCATGGAGCACACCGGCGATCGTGACTTCAGTCGGCGCATAACCCACCATCGAGGACAAGAGCACACGGCGCAGGGCATTGCCCAGCGTGTGTCCATAACCGCGTTCGAACGGCTCCAGAGTCACTTTGGCGCGATGACCGCCCAGGGGCTCCACATTGATGGCTTTGGGTTTGAGCAGATTGGTTTGCATGAGGTCTTTCTTTCAATACCCTCGGTTCGTTACACCGATAAGGCTGAGGACCAACCGATGCCAGCCGAAACAAAGCCGGCACCGGACGAGGAAAAGCCGAGCAGCCCCCATAAGAGACGCCCGGCCGGCACGAAAGAATTAACGCGAGTACAACTCAACGATCAGCGATTCGTTGATTTCAGCGCCGAATTCATCGCGGTCAGGCGACTTCTTGAACACGCCTTCGAGCTTGGTGCCGTCGACGGTCACCCAGGCCGGCAGACCGATGGAATCGGCCAGCTTGAATGCGTCCTGGACACGCAGCTGCTTCTTGGCCTTTTCGCGCACGGCAACGGTGTCGCCAGCCTTGACCGAGTAGGAAGCGATGTTCACGACTTCACCGTTCACGGTGATGCCCTTGTGCGAGACGAGCTGGCGTGCTTCGGCACGGGTCGAGCCGAAGCCCATGCGGTAGACGACGTTGTCCAGACGCGATTCCAGCAGTTGCAGCAGGTTCACGCCGGTCGAGCCCTTGCGACGCTCGGCTTCGGCGAAGTAGCGGCGGAACTGACGCTCCAGCACGCCATACATGCGCTTGACCTTCTGCTTTTCACGCAGTTGCAGACCGAAGTCGGAGGTGCGCGAACCCGAGGTGCGGCCATGCTGGCCGGGCTTGGAATCGAACTTGGCCTTGTCGCTGATCGAACGGCGGGCGCTCTTCAGGAACAGGTCGGTGCCTTCGCGGCGGGAAAGTTTGGCCTTGGGGCCGAGGTAACGTGCCACTTTGAGTGTCCTTCATCAATCTGACGCACATCCGGGATGCGCGCGAGTCCGGCCAGTATTTTTATGGGCTCGGACGGTGGGCTTACGAGGTCAGCAGACAAACACGGCGCCGTAAGGCGCTATGCGCGTTTGCCAATGACAAACCTCAACAAAACAGCCGGCGCAGCACAAAGTGCCCGCCGGCGCGGAAAATGAAACCGCAATTATCGCACTAAATTTTGCAAGAAAGCAAAGCTTAGATGCGACGACGCTTCTGCGGACGGCAACCGTTGTGGGGCACCGGCGTCACGTCGCTGATCGAATTGATGCGGATGCCCAGAGCTGCCAGGGCGCGGACCGAGGATTCACGGCCGGGGCCGGGGCCCTTGATCTTGACGTCCAGGTTCTTGATGCCCTGTTCTTGAGCGGCGCGGCCAGCCACTTCAGCGGCCACCTGGGCTGCGAAGGGCGTCGACTTGCGCGAACCCTTGAAACCTTGGCCACCCGACGAAGCCCAGGACAGGGCGCCGCCTTGACGGTCGGTGATCGTGATGATGGTGTTGTTGAACGAAGCGTGGACGTGCGCAATGCCGTCGGCAACGTTCTTGCGAACCTTCTTGCGAACGCGCTGGGCAGCCGAGTTATTAGGTGCTTTTGCCATGATGATCTTTCTTCAGTGCTTGCCGCAGGTCACTTCTTGCCGGTGGCAGCGGACTTGCGCGGACCCTTGCGGGTACGGGCATTGGTACGCGTACGCTGGCCGCGCATGGGCAGACCACGGCGATGACGGAAACCACGGTAGCAACCCAGGTCCATCAAGCGCTTGATGTTGATCGACATTTCACGGCGCAGGTCGCCTTCGATGGTCATGCGGCCCACTTCGTCACGGATCTTTTCGAGATCGGAGTCGGTGAGGTCCTTGACCTTCTTGTCGAACGGAATACCGCAGGCGGTGCAGATCTTCTGCGCGGTCGTACGGCCAATGCCGTAGATCGCGGTCAGGCCGATCTCAGTGTGCTTTTGCGGCGGAATGTTGATACCAGCAATACGTGCCATTTGCGTCCTCTAATTCGCTTGTCGTGCTGCAATCAGCCTTGGCGCTGCTTGTGGCGCGGATCGGTGCAGATCACACGCACCACACCCTTGCGGCGGATGATCTTGCAATTGCGGCACATCTTTTTAACGGATGCCGAAACTTTCATGGTCTGCTCCTTGACCTACTCAAAAGCGCTCGAACAGCGCGTCCGGGGAAATAAATTCGCTCACTTCGCCCGGAACACGATGCGAGCACGACTCAAATCGTACGGTGTCAGTTCCACGGTCACTTTGTCACCGGGCAGAATGCGGATGTAGTGCATGCGCATCTTGCCCGAGATGTGACCGAGAACGACGTGGCCGTTCTCCAGCTTCACGCGAAACGTGGCATTCGGCAGATTCTCGAGAATCTCGCCTTGCATCTGAATGACGTCGTCTTTCGCCATGCCTTCGTTTCTTGTCAGTTGGTTCGGTTAACTATGGGACCAGCTCTTCAGCCGGCCTTGAAATTGGCTTTCTTCAGCAGCGACTCGTACTGCTGGCTCATCACATACGACTGCACCTGGGCCCAGAAGTCCATCGTGACGACCACGATGATCAACAGCGAGGTGCCGCCGAAATAGAACGGCACGTTGTACTTCAGCGTCAAGAACTCAGGCAGCAGGCACACACCGGTGATGTAGATGGCGCCGGCCAGCGTCAGTCGCGACAGGATCTTGTCGATGTGACGCGCCGTCTGCTCGCCGGGACGGATCCCGGGGATGAAGGCACCGCTCTTCTTCAGGTTGTCTGCCGTTTCACGGCTGTTGAACACCAGCGCCGTGTAGAAGAAGCAGAAGAAGACGATGGCCGCAGAGTACAGCATCACGTAAACAGGCTGACCGGGGTGCAGCACGTCGGCCGCATCCTTCATGATGCGTCCCACGGTGCTTTCACCCGTGGCAAACCAGCTCACCAGCGTCGTGGGCAGCAGGATGATCGACGACGCGAAGATCGGCGGAATCACGCCCGACATGTTCAGCTTCAAAGGCAGGTGGCTCGATTGGCCGCCATAGACCTTGTTGCCGACCTGACGCTTGGCGTAGTTGACCAGGATCTTGCGCTGTCCGCGTTCCACGAACACCACCAGGAAGGTCACGCCGCCGATGATCAGGACCACAAAGATGCACGACAGGATGCTCATCGAACCCGTGCGCACCAGCTCCAGCAGACCGCCGATGGCCCCGGGCAAACCTGCCGCAATACCGCCGAAGATCAGGATCGAGATGCCATTGCCCAGTCCGCGCTCGGTGATCTGCTCACCCAGCCACATCAGGAACATCGTGCCCGCCACCAGGCTCGTCACCGTCGTCAGACGGAAGGCGAAACCAGGGCTCAGCACCAGACCGGCCGAACTTTCCAGCGCCAGCGCAATGCTCAGCGACTGGAACACCGCCAGGCCCAAGGTGCCGTAACGCGTGTACTGCGTGATCTTGCGACGGCCCGACTCGCCTTCCTTCTTCAGCGACTCCAGGCTCGGCACGACATACGTCATCAACTGCATGACGATGGAGGCCGAGATGTAGGGCATGATGCCCAGCGCGAAGACGGTGAAGCGCGACAAGGCGCCGCCCGAGAACATGTTGAACAGGCTCAGGATGCCGCCCTGCTGGCCCTTGAACAGCTGCTGCAGTTGCGTGGGATCGATGCCGGGCACAGGAATGTGCGCACCGACACGATAGACCACAAGCGCCAACAGCAGGAACACAAGACGGCGACGCAGGTCGCCGAACTTGCCGCTCTTGGCCAGCTGATTTGCGTTGGTAGCCACTGTTCAGCGAGTCCTGATCAAGCTGCGACGACGGAGCCGCCAGCGGCTTCGATCGCTGCCTTGGCACCCTTGGTCGCAGCCACGCCCTTGAGCGTGATCTTGCGGCTGATGGAGCCCGACAGAATGACCTTGACCGACTTGGTCAGGTCCGACACCAGGCCCACGGCCTTGAGCGTCAGCAGATCGATTTCGTCGCCGGCCAGGGCGTTCAAGTCGTTGAGATTGATCTCAGCGTTGAACGGCAGGGCCAGGGACTTGAAACCGCGCTTGGGCAGACGGCGGTGCAAAGGCATTTGACCGCCTTCGAAACCGACCTTGTGGAAGCCACCGGCACGCGACTTTTGACCCTTGTGGCCACGACCAGCGGTCTTGCCCAGTCCGGAGCCAATGCCACGGCCCACGCGACGCTTGGCGTGCTTGGCACCAGCGGCAGGCTTGATGGTATTGAGTTGCATCTTGTGTTCCTCAGTTCATGCGGGCGCTTACAGCACCTGCACGAGATAGGCGATCTTGTTGATCATGCCGCGAACAGCCGGCGTGTCTTCCAACACACGGGTGCTGTTCAGCTTGCGCAGGCCCAGGCCAGCCACGGTGGCGCGGTGCGAAGCACGCGTGCCGATGGGGCTGCGAACCAGCTTGACCGTCAGAGTTTTCTTGTCAGACATGTGTCTCTCCGTGCGACTGATCAGCCGAAGATTTCTTCGACAGACTTGCCGCGCTTGGCAGCCACTTCGGCAGCCGTGGTCGAACGCTTCAGAGCGTCCAGCGTGGCGCGAACCATGTTGTAGGGATTGGTCGAACCGTGGCTCTTGGTCACGATGTCGGTCACACCCATCACTTCGAAGACGGCACGCATCGGGCCGCCGGCGATCACGCCGGTACCGGCGGGAGCCGGCGCCATCATGACGCGGGAAGCGCCATGCTCGCCGATCACGTTGTGGTGGATCGAACCGTTCTTCAGGTCGACCTTGACCATGTTGCGGCGGGCCGCGTCCATTGCCTTTTGAACGGCAACCGGAACTTCCTTGGCCTTGCCCTTGCCCATGCCGATGCGGCCATCGCCGTCACCGACCACGGTCAGCGCAGCGAACGACAGCGTACGGCCGCCCTTCACCACCTTGGTCACGCGGTTCACCGCGATCATTTTTTCGCGCAGGCCGTCGTCGTTGCCTTCAGCTTGAGCGCGGGGTTGAAACTTTGCCATGTTCGTCAATCCTTTTAGCGCTTAGAACTGCAGGCCGGCTTCGCGGGCAGCTTCGGCCAGGGCCTTGACCCGACCGTGGTAAGCAAAACCTGCGCGGTCGAATGCAACCTTCTCGATGCCAGCAGCCTTCGCCTTTTCGGCGATACGCTTGCCCACCAGGGAAGCGGCGGCGACGTTGCCACCCTTGCCAGCCAGCTGTTCGCGGACTTCCTTCTCGGCGGTCGAGGCGCTGGCCAGCACCTTGGTGCCGTCGTCGGAAATGACGCTGGCGTAGATGTGCAGATTGGAGCGGAACACCGTCAGGCGAACCACGCGCTGCACAGCGATGCGGGCACGGGTCTGGCGCGAACGACGGATGCGCTGTTCTTTCTTGGTCAACATTGCGCTGCTCCTTACTTCTTCTTGGTCTCTTTGAGGGAGACCTTTTCATCGGCATAACGGATGCCCTTGCCCTTGTAGGGCTCGGGAGGACGGATCGCACGCACTTCGGCAGCGATCTGACCCACCACCTGGCGATCCGATCCCTTGATCAGAATTTCGGTCTGCGTGGCGCATTCAACCTTGATGCCGGCCGGCATGTCCTTCACCACGGGGTGAGAGAAACCGATCTGCAGATTGAGCTTCTGACCTTGAGCCTGAGCGCGGAAACCCACGCCCACCAGGCTCAGCTTCTTCTCGAAGCCCTTGCTCACGCCGGCGACCATGTTGGCCACCAGGGCGCGCATCGTGCCGCTCATCGCGTCTGCAGCAGCAGATTCGTCGACAGGAGCGAACGTCAGCTTGCCGGCTTCGTTCTTGATCTGCACCAGGGCATGGGCCGGACGAACCAGCGTACCCAGTGCACCCTTCACGCTGATCTTGTCAGCGGAGATGGTCACGTCCACGCCTTGCGGGACGGTGACCGGCATTTTTCCAACGCGGGACATTGTCTGTCTCTCCTTGGCTTAGGCGACGTAGCAGAGCACTTCGCCGCCGATACCGGCTTGACGTGCCTTGCGGTCCGTCATCACGCCCTTGGGGGTGGTGACAATCGCCACACCCAGGCCATTCATGACCTGAGGAATATCGTGGCGGCCCTTGTAGATGCGCAGGCCGGGACGGCTCACGCGCTCGATGCGCTCAATCACCGGACGACCGGCGTAATACTTCAGCGCAATTTCCAGTTCCGGGCGAGCGGCATCACCGCGCACTGCGAAACCATCGATATAACCCTCGTCCTTGAGGACCTTGGCAATCGCGACCTTCAACTTGGAGGAAGGCATCACGACGCTGGTCTTCTCAACGCTCTGCGCGTTGCGGATACGAGTCAGCATATCGGCGATAGGATCACTCATGCTCATACGAAATCTCCTAAACCTGCCGATTACCAGCTGGCCTTGACGACACCAGGGATGTCGCCCTTGAAGGCCAGCTCACGAATCTTGTTACGGGCCAGACCGAACTTGCGGAAAGTGCCACGGGGACGCCCGGTCAGACCGCAGCGGTTGCGCAGGCGGGTCGGGTAGGCGTTACGAGGCAGCGTCTGCAGCTCCAGGCGGGCTGCGTAACGTTCCTCTTCGGACTTCTTGAAGTCGTTGATGATGGCCTTCAGTTCCGCATATTTTTTTGCGTACTTGGCAACCAGCTCTTCGCGCTTCAGTTCACGCTGCTTGATCGAAGTTTTAGCCACAGGGCACCTCAGTTCTTGAACGGAAACTTGAACGCAGCCAGCAATGCCTTGGCTTCGTCATCCGTCTTGGCAGTCGTCGTGATGCTGATGTTCAGACCACGCAGGGCATCCACCTTGTCGTATTCGATTTCCGGGAAGATGATCTGTTCTTTGACGCCGATGTTGTAGTTGCCACGGCCATCGAACGAGCGACCCGAGATACCGCGGAAGTCACGGACGCGCGGCAGCGCGATCGTCACGAAGCGATCCAGGAATTCGTACATCTGGACGCCGCGCAGGGTCACCATGCAGCCGATGGGCACACCGTCGCGAATCTTGAAGCCGGCAATCGCCTTCTTCGATTTCGTCACCACAGGCTTCTGGCCGGCGATCTTGGTCAGGTCGCCAACGGCGTGATCCATGACCTTCTTGTCGGCAACAGCCTCGCTCACGCCCATGTTCAGGGTGATCTTGGTGATGCGCGGTACTTCCATGATGGAGGTGTAGCCAAACTTCTCAACGAGGCCTGGCACAACCTTTTCGCGATAAAACGCTTGCAAACGAGCCATGTCGGACCTCTTAAGCCTTGATCTCTTCGCCGGTCGACTTGTAGACGCGCACCTTCTTGCCATCGGCGAGGAGCTTGATGCCCACGCGATCGGCCTTGCCGGATGCGGCGTTGAAAATCGCCACGTTGGATTGATGGATAGGCATGGTCTTGTCGACGATGCCACCGGTGGCGCCCTTCATGGGATTGGGCTTGACGTGCTTCTTGACGACATTGACGCCGTCAACAACCACGTGATCGGCATCCACGCGCTGCGACACAGTGCCGCGCTTGCCTTTGTCGCGGCCGGTCAACACGATGACCTGGTCGCCTTTCAAAATCTTGTTCATGGCAATACCTTTGACTGTGACGATGCTCAGAGCACCTCAGGCGCCAGCGACACGATCTTCATGAAGCGCTCGGTGCGCAGCTCACGAGTGACCGGTCCAAAGATGCGGGTGCCGATCGGCTCCAGCTTGGCGTTCAGCAGCACGGCGGCATTACCGTCGAACTTGACCAAAGAACCGTCTTGGCGGCGCACGCCCTTGGCGGTGCGAACGACCACAGCGCTGTAGACCTCGCCCTTCTTGACGCGGCCACGCGGCGCAGCTTCTTTGATGCTGACCTTGATGATGTCGCCAATGCCGGCATAACGGCGCTTGGAACCACCAAGCACCTTGATGCACATGACGGACTTGGCGCCAGTGTTGTCCGCGACATCGAGTCGCGATTGCATTTGAATCATGTCTGTCCCCAACTTTTCCCGCACTCCCACTGCTGCGACCATCGCAACAGCTTTCAGCGGTCAGTCTTGGGCCCGTGGACCAATGAATGCCGAATCGTCATTCACCAGCGGTTGAGGGCGGATCCGAACGCCATCGCTATCAAGACCTCCTGAAAGCCAGTTTCAGGCCATCCATGCAATGAACATTCGGCGAAGCATTGGATTATGAAGAAGGCCTGACAAGAAGTCAAGCCTTTGTCGCGAGAAATTTGAGATACCCCGGCAGACCGGAGCAGATCTCAGTAACCTTCAGCGGGTTTTCGGCCGGTCTTCAGCTTGCCTTGGCTTGTGCCAGCAGCGTGGCGGCGTCGCTGACTTCGAACTTGCCGGGCGCTTCGACGTTCAGCGTCTTGACCACGCCATCGACCACCAGCATCGAATAGCGTTGCGAGCGCAGGCCCATGCCGCGCGAAGTCAGATCAAAGGTCAGGCCGGTCGCCTTGGCGAAGTCGGCGCTGCCGTCGGCCATCATGCGGACCTTGCCCGCCACCTTTTGCTCACGGCCCCAGGCGCCCATCACAAAGGCGTCGTTGACCGAAATGCACCAGATCTCGTCGACACCGGCGGCCTTGAAGGCTTCGACCGACTGGACGTAGCCGGGCACATGCTGCGCGGAGCAGGTCGGCGTGAACGCGCCGGGCAAGGCAAAGATCGCAATCGTCTTGCCAGCCGTCGACTTGGCGATGTCGAAAGCGTTCGGACCCAGCGTGCAACCCTCACCTTCGACCTCGATGAACTCCTGCAAGGTGCCTGCGGGCAGATGGTCGCCAATCTTCAACATGATGATTCCTTTTTGTGAAATGAAAAACGGTCGAAACGCCAGTATTCCAGCGTTTCGACCGTTCGATGCGAGGCTGGCCCTAAAGCCTGCGCCCGCAAAGGTCTCTTAATTTAGACCGCTTCTGCCTTCTCGACCAGGCGGGTCACGACCCAGCTCTTGGTCTTGGACAGCGGACGGCCTTCGGCGATCTCGACCACGTCGCCCATGTGGTACTCGCCCTTTTCGTCATGGGCGTGGTACTTGCGCGAACGGGCCACGATCTTGCCGTACAGCTCGTGCTTGGCGCGACGCTCGACCAGGACCGTGATGGTCTTGGCGCGCTTGTCGCTCACCACGCGACCGATCAAGGTGCGGGTGTTCTTTTCTTGAGCTTGCGTCATTTCGCGGCTCCCTTCTTCTCGGTCAGGATGGTCTTGACGCGCGCGATGTCGCGGCGGGTCTTGCCCAGCACCGAGTGGTTGGTGAGTTGTTGGGTCGCCTTTTGCATGCGCAGGCCGAAGTGGGCCTTGAGCAGGTCGGTCACTTCCTTTTCCAAGGCTGCGACGTCTTTGGCACGCAGTTCAGATGCTTTCATGGTGTTCTCCAATCAGGCGCCGACCATGCGCGCGACGAAGGTGCAACGCAGCGGCAGCTTTGCAGCAGCCAGCGTGAACGCTTCGCGAGCCAGGGCTTCCGGCACACCGTTGATCTCGTAGAGCACCTTGCCAGGCTGAATCTCAGCGACGTAGTACTCCGGGTTGCCCTTGCCGTTACCCATACGGACTTCGGCAGGCTTCTGGGAGATCGGCTTGTCCGGGAAGATGCGGATGAAGATACGACCACCGCGCTTGATGTGGCGCGAAATCGCACGACGTGCAGCTTCGATCTGGCGAGCCGTCAGACGGCCGCGCTCAGTTGCCTTCAGGCCGAAATCGCCAAAAGACACGGAAGCGCCGCGGGTTGCAACACCAGTGTTACGACCCTTTTGCTCCTTGCGGTATTTGCGACGAGCAGGTTGCAGCATGTTTTATTCTCCTTTGGTCTCGCCAGCGGGCGCGGCCTTGCGGACCACGCGGGCGCCAGCGGGACGTGCAGCGGCGGGCTTGTCGCCAGTGGGCGCGCCTGCATCGGCACGGTCACCACGGTCAGCACCCGGACGGCCACGGCCAGCCGGTGCGCCAGGGCGCGCGTTGCGACGCGGACGGCGGTCGTCCTCGGGCACATCGCTCTTGAGCGTCGGTGCTTCGCCATTGGCAAGACGGTCGCCACGGTAGACCCAGACCTTGACACCGATGATGCCGTAGGTGGTCTTGGCTTCAGAGAAGCCGTAGTCGATGTCAGCCTTCAGCGTGTGAAGCGGCACGCGACCTTCGCGATACCACTCGCAGCGAGCGATTTCGATGCCATTCAGACGGCCCGACGACATGATCTTGATGCCCTGGGCGCCGAGACGCATGGCGTTCTGCATCGCGCGCTTCATGGCGCGGCGGAACATGATGCGCTTTTCCAGCTGCTGGGTGATCGAGTCGGCGATCAGCTGAGCATCGACTTCAGGCTTGCGCACTTCCTCGATGTTCACGGCCACCGGCACGCCCAGACGCTTGGTCAGTTCGGCCTTCAGGTTTTCAATGTCTTCGCCCTTCTTGCCGATCACGACACCCGGACGAGCCGAGTAGATCGTGATGCGGGCGTTCTTCGCGGGGCGCTCGATCAGAATGCGCGACACGGCAGCATTCTTCAGCTTGCCCTTCAGGTATTCGCGAACCTGCAGATCTTCAGCCAGCATGGTGGCGAAGTTCTGGTTGTTCGCGTACCAGCGCGAAGCCCAGTTACGGGTGACAGGCAGGCGGAAGCCAGTCGGATGGATTTTCTGTCCCATAGTCTTCCTTCTGCCTTAGTTGCCGACCGACACGAAAATGTGGCAGGTGGGCTTGCTGATGCGATTGCCGCGGCCCTTGGCGCGTGCGGAAAAACGCTTCAGCGTGGCGCCTTGCTCCACATAGATCGAGGTGACCTTGAGTTCATCAATGTCAGCGCCGTCGTTGTGTTCGGCGTTGGCGATGGCGCTTTCCAGTGCCTTCTTGATGATCAGGGCAGCCTTCTTCTGGGTGAATTCCAGGATGTTGAGCGCCTGGTCCACCTTCTTGCCGCGGATCAGGTCAGCCACCAGGCGACCCTTGTCGCACGAGAGGCGGACACCGCGAACGATTGCTTTGGTTTCCATCGTCTGCATCCTTACTTCTTCCCGGCCTTCTTGTCGGCCGGGTGGCCCTTGAAGGTACGGGTGAGAGCGAATTCGCCCAGCTTGTGGCCGACCATCTGGTCAGACACATAGACCGGCACGTGCTGCTTGCCGTTGTGAACGGCGATCGTCAGACCGATGAACTCGGGCAGGATCGTCGAGCGGCGCGACCAGGTCTTGATGGGCTTCTTGTCCTTGTTGGCGACAGCCTTGTCGACTTTGGCCAGCAGGTGGGCGTCAATGAACGGGCCTTTTTTCAGCGAACGAGTCATGGCCTACCCCTTACTTCTTGCGACGCGAAACGATGAACGTTTGCGTGCGCTTGTTGTTACGAGTGCGGTAGCCCTTGGTGAGGGTGTTCCAAGGCGACACAGGCGCCTGGCCTTCACCGGTACGACCTTCACCACCACCGTGCGGGTGATCCACCGGGTTCATGGCGGTACCACGAACGGTCGGACGGATGCCCTTCCAACGGATCGCACCGGCCTTGCCGTACTGGCGCAGACTGTGCTCTTCGTTGCTGACTTCGCCAATCGTGGCGCGGCAGTCGATGTGGATCTTGCGCACTTCACCGGAACGCATACGCACTTGGGCGTAGGTGCCTTCGCGGGCCATCAGCACGGCGGACGTGCCGGCCGAACGCGCAATCTGCGCACCCTTGCCCGGCAGCATCTCGATGCAGTGGATGGTGGAACCCACGGGGATGTTGCGGATCGGCAGCGTGTTGCCCGCCTTGATCGGCGCTTCGGCGCCGCTCAGGATGGTGGAACCCACTTCCAGACCACGAGGCGCAATGATGTAGCGACGCTCGCCGTCGGCATAGCACACCAGAGCGATGTGAGCCGTACGGTTGGGATCGTACTCAATGGTTTCGACCTTCGCAGGGATCGCGTCCTTGTTGCGACGGAAGTCGACCACGCGGTAGTGGTGCTTGTGACCACCACCCTTGTGGCGCATCGTGATGTGGCCGTTGTTGTTACGACCGGAATTTTGCTTTTGCGGCTCAAGCAGCGACGCCTCGGGCGCGCCCTTGTGCAGGTGCTTGTGCACCACCTTCACCACGGCACGGCGGCCAGGCGAAGTCGGCTTGACTTTAACGACGGCCATTACGCAGCCTCCCCGGAGAAGTTGAGCTCTTGGCCCGCCTTCAGCGACACATACGCCTTCTTGACGTGGTCGCGGCGGCCGGCACGGCCACCAAAGCGCTTGGCCTTGCCCTTGACGTTCACCACGCTCACGGCTTCAACCTCGACCTTGAACATCAGTTCAACAGCGGCCTTGATCTCGGGCTTGGTGGCGTCGCGCAACACCTTGAACAACACTTGGTTGTGCTTTTCGGCGACCAGGGTGGCCTTTTCGGACACGATGGGAGCCAGCAGCACGGAGGCCAGACGGCCTTCTGCAAATTTAAGGGCGCTCATGCCAGCATCTCCTTGAGTTGCTCCATGGCCGCCTTGGTCACCAGCACCTTCTTGTAGTGCACCAGCGACAGCGGGTCGGCGTAACGGGGCTCGCACACCAGCACATTCGCCAGGTTGCGGGAAGCCAGCGCCAGGTTGTCGTCCACCTGATCAGCGATCAGCATGACCGAGTCCAGGCCCATGGCCTTGAACTTGGCAGCCAAGAGCTTGGTCTTGGGGGCTTCGACGCTGATGGAGTCGACCACGGCCAGCCGGCCTTCACGGACCAGCTGCGAGAGGATGGCGGCCAGACCGGCGCGGTACATCTTCTTGTTCAGCTTGTGGGTGAAGTTTTCGTCGGGCATGTTCGGGAAGATACGACCGCCCCCGCGCCACAGCGGCGAGGACGTCATACCTGCACGAGCGCGACCGGTACCCTTTTGGCGGAACGGCTTCTTCGTGGAGTGATGGACCTGTTCACGGTCCTTCTGGGCACGGGTGCCTTGGCGGGCGTTGGCCTGGAAGGCCACGACCACCTGGTGCACCAGGGCTTCGTTGTAGTCGCGAGCAAACACGGTGTCAGGTGCGTCGACCTTGGCGGTCGCCTGACCCTGCTCGTTCAGGAGCTCGAGCTGCATCAGTTGGCTCCCTTCTTGATCTTGACCTTGACGGCAGGGCGCACGACCACATGGCCGTTCTTGGCGCCCGGCACAGCACCGCGGACCAGCAGCAGTTGACGGGCTTCGTCAACGCGCACGATGTCCAGGTTCTGGGTGGTCACGGTTTCGTCGCCCATGTGGCCGGTCATCTTCTTGCCCGGGAACACGCGGCCCGGATCCTGTGCCATCGAGATGGAGCCAGGAACATTGTGCGAGCGGCTGTTACCGTGCGATGCACGCTGCGAGCTGAAGTTGTGGCGCTTGATGGTGCCGGCGTAGCCCTTGCCGATGGAAGTGCCTTGCACGTCCACCTTCTGGCCAGCCGCAAACAGGGTCACAGGCACTTGCTTGCCCGTGCTGTATTCGGCAGCGACGCCCGCATCGACGCGGAATTCTTTGAGGATCTCACCGGCTTCCACTGCCGCCTTGGCGAAGTGGCCGGCTTCCGGCTTGGTCACGCGCGATGCCTTGCGCGAACCGAACGCCACCTGGATGGCGCTGTAGCCGTCATTCTCTACGGTCTTGACCTGGGTCACGCGGTTGTTGGACACGTCCAGCACTGTCACAGGGATGGCGTCGCCATCGTCCGTGAAGATGCGCATCATGCCCACCTTGCGGCCCAGCAATCCGAGACGATTGCTTAGACTCATGGTTTTTCTCCAGCCTAAAAGATTCGGGACACGAAGGTCCGCCTCTGAAGGCCATTTACAAACACCCGACATCGATTGGTCGGGCTGAATTGCTTCGCCGTTTTCCAGTGCCAATCAACTCAGCAATGGCGTCTTGCGATGCACCAAAATCCGCACTTAGCCCTTCCTTTCGGAAATCCAAGTGCGGAAAAGTCTGCGAGTATAGCGTCAACCCTAGGACTTGCGCAAGCAGGTCTTGGATTTACACGCTCGCGTCATGAAAAAAGGGCAAGCTGTGAGGCTGCCCTTCTCTCATCCCTCATCGGCTTTGGGCCGTGAAGGCTTGAATCGCGCCGCGAATTACTGCAGCTTGATTTCGACGTCGACGCCGGCCGGCAGGTCGAGCTTCATCAGAGCGTCAACCGTCTTGTCGGTGGGGTCCACGATGTCCATCAGGCGCTGATGGGTACGAATCTCAAACTGGTCGCGCGACGACTTGTTGACGTGCGGCGAACGCAGGATGTCGAAACGCTGCATGCGGGTCGGCAGGGGCACGGGACCCTTGACGATCGCGCCGGTGCGCTTGGCCGTTTCAACGATTTCCTGCGCCGATTGGTCGATCAGCTTGTAATCGAATGCCTTCAGGCGGATGCGGATCTTTTGCTTTTGCATGACTGTTCCTTCAAAGAGCGGTGCAGCACGGGAACCGAAGCCCCGCGCTGCGGAGAGTTGTTGAACTGCGCGTCAAATCCGGCAAGCCGGGTCGTCCGCGCATGTCAGCAAAAGACTCAGGCCAGGATCGTGGCGACCACGCCCGAACCGACGGTACGGCCGCCTTCGCGGATGGCGAAACGCAGGCCCTGCTCCATGGCGATCGGAGCAATCAGCTTCACGGTGATGCTGACGTTGTCGCCAGGCA
>Ga0213872_10000090_pt1 | contig 83813 bp, 74 predicted proteins | sample VelepicomBERX_R2_FD_160071 | JGI IMG/M metagenome (GOLD analysis project Ga0213872, IMG submission 160071) | Rhizosphere microbial communities from Vellozia epidendroides in rupestrian grasslands, the National Park of Serra do Cipo, Brazil - RX_R2 | ecosystem: Host-associated > Plants > Roots >... | reverse complement strand
GGTGGTGAGCGCGTCCAGGTTGGTGGAGTTGATGTTGGCGACCTCGGTGGACGAGAGGGCCGCGACCTGGGCGGTGTTGAGCGCGGCGACCTGGTTGGTGGCGAGGTTGTTGATGCCGGTGGAGCCGAGGTTGACGATCTCGGCGGTGGTCAGGGCCACGACCTGGGCCGTGGTGAGGGCCTGCAGGTTGGTGGAGTTGATGTTGGCGATCTCGGTGCTGGAGAGCGCGGCCACCTGAGCCGTGGTCAGGGCGGCGACTTCAGCGGTGGTGAGGTTGTTGATGTTGGTCGAACCCAGGGCCTGGACCTGGGCGGTGGTCAGCGCGGCGACCTGGGCGGTGGTGAGCGCATCCAGGTTGGTCGAGCCCAGGTTGTTCAACTGCGAGGAGTGAAGTACAGCAACTTGGCTTGTCGTGAGTGCTTCAATCTGGTCAGTGCCCAAGGACTGCAAGAGCGAAGTTGACAGCGTTGATACAACGGTGCTCGCAATGACAGCCAAATCCGTGGTCGTGATCGCAGAGAACTGCTGGGTATTCAGATCCGCAAATGGCTTGGAGCCGAGCGACGCCACTTGAGTCGTCGTCAAGGCCTGAATTTGCTCAGTCGAGAAGGCAGCCCAGTCATTGGAGTTCAACCCCGCGAGCGTGGCGGTGCTCAGACCTTGAATCTGAGTGGTGGTCAATCCAGTGATGAGTGACATGGTGGGCTTGCCTGTAGTGCAAATGCTGGTCGCCGCTTGCGCTGCGATCGATCAAGGCCCGGCGCAATCCGGAGGACTGCCCGAGCGCGGGAATTTCGTTTCTTTAAAGGTTGAACACCATGGGCCGTGCTTGATCGCTCGCCGGCGTTTGTACGCCTCGAATGCGAAACAAGGACTCCCTACTTCGAGGGACGAGTTGCCAAGCTTTACCAACAGAGCTGTGCTTGGGACTCTTTCATCTCCATCGGTGTTTCGGAACCTTAGGGAAGAAACTTTAGGAAAATTTGAAAAAAGAGAAAAAAAGCCGTTTTCTGGTGCAAATTCAAGGGTTAACCCTTGGTTCTGAATCCAATCCGAATATGCCGCCGGCCAGGCTGCCATATGGCTTCCCTTGGGCAAAGGCATGGAATGGTGTTCGGACATGGTTGGCGTGACCCACAAATGGCTTCCCCGCGATGTTAGGGACGCACGCCAAAACCGAAACACGCAAAAGGGACCTAATCGTGATTTACTTTGAGCCTGCAGCGGTGGTTACAACTGCGACGCGGCGTCATATTGGCGGAAGTGATCGAATTGGATTTGCGTCAGCCGATAAAAATATTCATCAACTGATTGGGCGATTTCAGCCCACTTTTTCGATGGGATCTTGCGGTGTGGCGGCTGCCAACCCGTGCTCAAAGTGCTCGCGCATCAGCCGGCGGCTGGCCTCGGCGTCGCGCGCGAGCAGGGCGTTCATCAGGTCCCGGTGTTCCTGCAGGGACTCGCTGACCCGGCCTTGGCGAAACAAGGAGTGGTGCCGGTTGAGTTTCATCAGGCGGCGCAGGTCGTTGATGATCTGTTGGCGCCACCGGTTGTCTTCAATCGCGAGCAATTGCATGTGGAAGGCTTCGTTGGCGATGAAGAAGGCGTCGCGGCGGTCGTGCTCTGCTTCCAGGGTCTGGTGCAGTTGATTGAGGCTTTGCAGCTGGGCATCGCTGGCCTTGACGGCAACTTCGGCGGCGGCATCGCTCTCGAGCAAGGCCAGGAGTTGATAGGCCTCGCGCACGTCCCGCTCCGACATTTCGGTGACGTAGGCGCCGCGCCGCACCTTCATCGTCACCAATCCGTCGGCGGCCAGTACCTTCAGGGCTTCGCGCAAGGGCGTGCGGCTGATACCTAACTCGGCGCACAGCTTCAGCTCGTCAATCCAGCTGCCGGGTTCCAGCTCGCGCTGGAATATCTGCTGACGCAGGCGCTCTGCCACTTCTTCATAAAGTGCGCGAGGGGTCAGGCGGGCAGTGGGGGCTGACGTCGTCATGGACGGTGGGATTCCGTATCGGTGAAGTCTGGCAGTGTACCCAGATTTCAATTTTGAATTCATAATTATAAATGATGGATGCGGTATGATGCCGCATTGCTAGGAGATCCCCATGTCTGATTCGTCGCCCTCCCACAACCATGAGTTTGCCGTCGCCACCCTGGAGCAATGGCTCAAGGCGGCCGCCAAGTCGGCACCCGGCGGAGATGTGGCGGGACTGAACTGGGTGACGCCCGAAGGGTTGACGGTCAAGCCGCTGTACACCACGGCCGACACGGCCAATCTGCCCTACGCCGACACGCTGCCCGGATTCGAGCCTTTCCTGCGCGGGCCGCAGGCCACCATGTATGCCGTGCGTCCCTGGACCATTCGCCAATATGCCGGCTTTTCGACGGCGGAAGAGTCCAATGCTTTCTATCGCAAGGCGCTAGCCGCGGGCGGGCAGGGCGTGTCGGTGGCCTTCGACCTGGCCACGCATCGCGGCTACGACTCCGACCATCCGCGCGTGATGGGCGACGTCGGCAAGGCCGGCGTGGCAATCGACAGCGTGGAAGACATGAAGGTCCTGTTCGACGGCATTCCGCTCGACAAGGTGTCGGTCTCGATGACCATGAACGGCGCCGTGCTGCCGGTGTTGGCCGGCTACGTGGTGGCCGCGGAAGAGCAGGGCGTCAGCCAGGACCAACTGGCCGGGACCATCCAGAACGACATCCTCAAGGAGTTCATGGTCCGCAACACCTACATCTACCCGCCCGAGCCGTCGATGAAGATCATCGGCGACATCATCGAGTACACGAGCAAGAACATGCCCAAGTTCAACTCGATCTCGATCTCCGGCTACCACATGCAGGAAGCCGGTGCCAACCAGGCGCTGGAAATGGCCTTCACGCTGGCCGACGGCAAGGAATACGTCAAGACCGCCATCGCCTCTGGTCTCGACGTGGATGACTTTGCCCCTCGCCTGTCCTTCTTCTGGGCCGTGGGCATGAACTTCTACCTGGAGATCGCCAAGATGCGCGCCGCCCGCCTGCTGTGGTGCCGCATCATGAAGGGCTTCAATGCGAAGAATCCCAAGAGCCTGATGCTGCGTACGCACAGCCAGACCTCGGGCTGGTCGCTGACCGAGCAGGACCCCTACAACAATGTGGTCCGCACCACCATCGAAGCCATGGCAGCGGTGTTCGGCGGCACGCAGTCGCTGCACACCAACTCGCTCGACGAGGCCATTGCGTTGCCGACCGAGTTCAGCGCCCGCATCGCGCGCAACACCCAGCTCATCATCCAGGAGGAGACCCACATCACCAACGTGGTCGATCCCTGGGCCGGCAGTTACATGATGGAAACGCTGACGCAGGAAATGGCGGATAAGGCCTGGGCCATCATCGAGGAGGTCGACGCCATGGGTGGCATGACCAAGGCAGTGGACAGCGGCTGGGCCAAGCTCAAGATCGAGGCCAGCGCAGCCGAGAAGCAGGCACGCATCGATTCGGGCAAGGACGTGATCGTCGGCGTCAACAAGTACAAGCTGGCCAAGGAAGACCCGGTCGACATCCTGGAGGTTGACAACGTCAAGGTGCGCGAATCGCAGATTGCGCGCCTGAAAGCCATCAAGGCCAAGCGCGATGCCGCCGCCGTGCAAGCGGCCCTGGCCGCGCTGACCGCAGCCGCCCAGAGCGGCGAGGGCAATCTGCTGGACCTGGCCATCAAGGCCATCCGCCTGCGTGCCACGGTGGGCGAGGTGTCGGACGCACTGGAATCAGTCTATGGGCGTCACCGCGCCGACACGCAAAAGGTCACCGGCGTCTACGCGGCGGCCTACGACTCGGCTGAGGGCTGGGAGAAGCTCAAGGGCGAGATTGCCCAGTTTGCCAAGGAGCAAGGCCGCCGTCCGCGCGTGATGGTTGCCAAGCTGGGCCAGGACGGCCACGACCGCGGCGCCAAGGTGGTGGCCACGGCCTATGCCGATCTCGGCTTCGATGTCGACATGGGCCCGCTGTTCCAGACGCCGGAGGAATGCGCCCGCCAGGCGATCGAGAACGACGTGCACGCCGTGGGCGTGTCCACCCTGGCCGCCGGCCACAAGACCCTGGTGCCCGCCATCATTGCCGAACTGAAGAAGCAGGGGGCTGACGACATCATCGTCTTCGCCGGCGGCGTGATTCCCGCGCAGGACTACGACTATCTGTATGAATCCGGCGTCAAGGGTGTCTATGGCCCGGGCACGCCGATTCCGGCCAGCGCCAAGGACGTGCTGGAGCAGATCAAGAAGGCCATTGCGGCCTGAGTCAGTCCGTGACAGCTTCCGATCTTGTGTTGCACGTCACCGGGCCAGCGAGCCCGGCCCAGCGCCGCGCCATGGCCAAGGCCATCACGCTGCTGGAATCGACCCGTGCCGACCACCGGGTCCAGGCCGACGCGCTGCTCACGGCTTTGCTGCCGCACACCGGCAAGTCCTTGCGCCTGGGCATCTCGGGCGTGCCCGGCGTGGGCAAGAGCACTTTCATCGAAGCCTTGGGGCTGTTCCTGATCGAACGGGGCCACCGCGTGGCGGTGCTGGCGGTCGACCCCTCGTCCAGCGTCTCGGGCGGCTCCATCCTCGGCGACAAGACGCGCATGGAGCATCTGTCCATGGACGAGCGCGCCTACATCCGGCCCAGCCCCAGCAGCGGCACGCTGGGCGGCGTGGCCGAAAAGACGCGCGAGGCCATGCTGGTCTGCGAGGCGGCCGGGTTCGATGTCGTGATCGTCGAGACCGTGGGCGTGGGCCAGTCCGAGACAGCCGTGGCCGGCATGACCGACATGTACGTGCTCTTGCAGCTGCCCAACGCCGGCGACGACCTGCAGGCGATCAAGAAGGGCGTGATGGAACTGGCCGACCTGGTCGTCATCAACAAGGCCGATCTCGATGCGGCGGCGGCCACGCGCGCGCAGGCGCAGATCACCTCGTCGCTGCGCCTGTACGGCATGCACGGGCATCCCGACCATGCCCACCACGATCTGGTGCAGCAGCGCGCCCTCTGGCAGCCGCAGTGCATGCAACTCTCGGCCCTCAAACAGCTGGGGCTCGATCAGTTCTGGGAGCGCGTGCAGACCTTCAGGCAGATGCAGGCCGACAATGGCCGCTTTCAAAGCAAACGTCAGCAGCAGGCTGAGGCCTGGATGTGGGAGCGCATCCACGCCGGCTTGCGGCATCAGTTTTCAGAAGCACCGGCGGTTCGTGCCGTGCTGAACGACACCGTGGCGCTCGTGCTGCAAGGCCGCCTTGCGCCATCCACCGCAGCGCGCGAGCTGCTGGCCAAATTTTCTGGAGAAAGCCATGCATGACATCCAACAGATGCTAGAAGAAAAGCGTGCCAAGGCGCGCCTGGGCGGCGGCGAGAAACGCATCGCGGCCCAGCACGGCAAGGGCAAGCTGACGGCGCGCGAGCGCCTGGAACTGCTGTTTGACGAAGGCACCTTCGAAGAATGGGACATGTTCGTCGAGCATCGCTGCGTGGACTTCGGCATGGCCGACAACAAGATCCCCGGCGACGGCGTGGTGACCGGTTACGGCATGATCAACGGCCGCCTGTCGTTCGCCTTCAGCCAGGACTTCACCGTCTTCGGCGGCGCGCTGTCGGAGGCGCATGCCGAGAAGATCTGCAAGATCATGGACCAGGCCATGAAGGTCGGCGCGCCGGTGATCGGCCTGAACGATTCGGGCGGCGCCCGCATCCAGGAGGGCGTGGCCTCGCTCGGCGGCTATGCCGAGGTGTTCCAGCGCAATGTGATGGCCTCGGGCGTGATCCCGCAGATCAGCATGATCATGGGCCCGTCGGCCGGCGGCGCCGTGTACTCGCCGGCCATGACCGACTTCATCTTCATGGTCAAGGACAGCTCCTACATGTTCGTGACCGGCCCGGAGGTGGTCAAGACTGTCACGCACGAGGAAGTGACGGCCGAGGAACTCGGCGGCGCCACCACGCACAGCAGCCGCAGCGGCGTCTCCGACCTGGCCTTCGAGAACGATGTCGAAGCCATCCTGATGCTGCGCCGCTTCTTCAACTACCTGCCGCTGAACAACCGCGAGAAGGCGCCCAGCCGCCCCAGCGGCGACCCCGGCTCGCGCCTGGACCTGTCGCTCGACACCCTGGTGCCCGACAACCCCAACAAGCCCTATGACATGAAGGAGCTGATCGTCAAGACGGTCGACGACGGCGACTTCTTCGAGCTGCAACCCGATTACGCCAAGAACATCATCATCGGCTTTGGCCGCATGGAAGGCCAGACGGTGGGCATCGTCGCCAACCAGCCGCTGGTGCTGGCCGGCTGCCTGGACATCAAGAGCTCGATCAAGGCCGCGCGCTTTGTACGCTTTTGCGATGCCTTCAACATCCCGGTCATCACCTTCGTCGACGTGCCCGGCTTCATGCCCGGCACCGCGCAGGAATACGGCGGCATCATCAAGCACGGCGCCAAGCTGCTCTACGCCTATGCCGAGTGCACCGTGCCCAAGGTCACCGTGATCACCCGCAAGGCCTACGGCGGCGCCTACGACGTGATGGCCTCCAAGCACCTGCGCGGCGACGTCAACTTCGCCTGGCCCAACGCGGAAATCGCCGTGATGGGCGCCAAGGGCGCGGTCGAGATCATCTTCCGCGAAGACAAGGGTGACCCCGAGAAGCTCGCCGCCAAGGAAGCCGAATACAAGGCCCGCTTTGCCAACCCCTTCGTGGCTGGCGCACGCGGCTTCATCGACGACGTGATCCAGCCGCACGAGACGCGCAAGCGCATCTGCCGCTCGCTGGCGATGCTCAAAGACAAGAAGCTAGAAAACCCCTGGCGCAAGCACGGCAACATCCCTCTCTGAGCGAGTTTGGCATCCTGCACTGCGTCGTTGGCTGCGTCATGAGCGCCTCGCCGTGCAGAAGCACTGTCTCGTTGCTCATTTCTTTGCCGCCTAGCATTGCAGGCGCCAAATCGCTCAGAGATTGAGCGTCATTGGAGAAGAATCCATGTTTACGAAAATTCTGATTGCAAACCGCGGCGAAATAGCTTGCCGAGTGATCAAGACCGCCCAGAAGCTCGGCATCAAGACCGTGGCCGTCTACTCCGAAGCCGACAAGGACGCCCGTCACGTCGAGCTGGCCGACGAGGCCGTGCTGCTGGGTCCGGCACCATCGCGCGAGTCCTATCTCGTGGCCGACAAGATCATCGCCGCCGCCAAGCAGACCGGCGCGCAGGCCATCCATCCCGGCTACGGCTTCCTGAGCGAGAACGAGGACTTCGCGCGCCGCATCGAAGAGGAGGGCATCGCCTTCATCGGGCCCAAGCACTATTCGATCGCGGCCATGGGCGACAAGATCGCCTCCAAGAAGCTCGCCAACGAGGCCAGGGTCAGCACCATCCCAGGCCATAACGAGCCGATCCAATCGCCCGAAGAGGCCGTCGAGATCGCCAAGCGGATCGGCTATCCGGTCATGATCAAGGCCTCGGCCGGAGGCGGCGGCAAGGGCCTGCGCGTGGCCTTCAACGACAAGGAGTGCTTCGAGGGCTTCAGCTCCTGCCGCAACGAGGCGCGCAACAGCTTCGGCGACGACCGCGTGTTCATGGAGAAGTTCGTCCAGGAGCCGCGCCACATCGAAATCCAGATCCTCGGCGACAGCCATGGCAACGTGGTCTACCTTCACGAACGCGAGTGCTCGATCCAGCGCCGCCACCAGAAGGTGATCGAGGAGGCGCCCAGCCCCTTCATTTCCGAAGCCACGCGCAAGGCCATGGGCGAGCAGGCCGTGGCCCTGGCCAAGGCGGTGAAGTACCAGAGCGCCGGCACCGTCGAGTTCGTGGTCGGCAAGGACCAGGACTTCTACTTCCTCGAGATGAACACGCGCCTGCAGGTCGAGCACCCGGTGACCGAGTGCATCACCGGGCTGGACCTGGTCGAGCAGATGATCCGCGTGGCCGCCGGCGAGAAGCTGGGCTTTGGCCAAGCCGACATCAAGCGCGAAGGCTGGGCCATCGAGTGCCGCATCAACGCCGAAGACCCGTTCCGCAATTTCCTGCCTTCCACGGGCCGCCTGGTGAAGTACCAGCCGCCGGCCCATGCCCTGGAGCAGGGGGCTGAAACGCTGCAGGGTGCGGCCTATGCCGACGGTCGGTTCGGCGGCGTCCGCGTCGACACCGGCGTCTACGAAGGCGGCGAGATCCCGATGTTCTACGACTCGATGATCGCCAAGCTCATCGTGCACGGGACCGATCGCAATGATGCGATCGCCAAGATGCGTGAGGCGCTCAACGGCTTCGTGATCCGCGGCATCTCCAGCAACATCCCGTTCCAGGCCGCCTTGCTGGCCCACCCGGATTTCGTCAAGGGCAACTTCAACACCGGCTTCATTGCCACGCACTACGCCTCCGGCTTCCGCGCAGAAGATGTGCCGCACGACGATCCGATGTTCCTCGTCGCATTGGCCGCCTTCGTGCGCCGCAAGACGCGTGAGCGCGCAGCCGGCATCAGCGGCCAGTTGGCCGGGCACGAGGTGACGATAGACAGCGACTACGTCGTGGTCGTCAACAAAGGTGCGGGCAAGCGTACCGATCATCTGGTGCAGGTCAGCGAATTCCGCGGCCAGACCGGCCAGGCCCATGTGCGCGTGGGTGAGCAGGAGTTCCTGATCCAGTGCCAGTCGCGCCTGAACGACATCCGCCTGACCGGCACGGTCAACGGCAAACCCTTCACGGCGCAGGCCGAGCGCGGCACGGCCAAGAACCCGCTGGCCTACCGCATCGGCCACAACGGTTTCGCCATCGAGGCCACCGTGCTGTCGCCGCGCGCTGCCGAACTCAATGCCCTGATGCCCTACAAGGCGCCGCCCGACACCAGCAAGTTCCTGCTCTCGCCGATGCCTGGCCTGCTCGTGCACATCGCGGCCCAGCCGGGGCAGCTCGTGCAGGCTGGCGAGCGCCTGGCCGTGATCGAGGCGATGAAGATGGAAAACATCCTGACCGCCGTGCAGGATGTGAAGATTGCCGAGGTGCTGGCCAAGACGGGCGAGAGCCTGGCTGTTGATCAGCCGATTCTTCGTTTTGAGTGAGGCCTTGATGAGTAAACCTTACAGAATTCTGGGTATCCAACAGATCGCCATCGGCGGCCCCGACAAGCAGGCCTTGCGCAAGCTCTGGGTCGATGTGCTAGGGCTGAGCGTCACCGGCAATTTCGTCTCCGAGCGCGAGAACGTCGACGAAGACATCTGCGCCATCGGCAGCGGTCCGCACAAGGTCGAGGTCGACCTGATGCAGCCGCTTGATCCCGAGAAGAAGCCGGCCGTGCACGCCACGCCGCTGAACCACGTCGGCCTGTGGGTGGACGACCTGCCCAAGGCTGTCGAGTGGATGACAGCCAACGGCGTCCGGTTCGCGCCTGGCGGCATCCGCAAGGGCGCCGCCGGCTACGACATCTGCTTCATCCACCCCAAGAGCAATGACGAGTTTCCGATTGCCGGGGAGGGGGTGCTGATCGAATTGGTGCAGGCACCCGCCGAGGTGATCCAGGCTTTGGCATAAAATGCCGAGTTCAGTCCAATAATTTACCGGAGCCATTCATGGGCAACAAAATCATCACCGAAGCCATGCGCCGCGCAACCCCCCGCCCTGCGGCCCCGGCTGGCGTCACCCTGACTCCCTCTGGCACCGGCCAGAAGATCAGCCTGGAGCGCGGTTCCCACACCCGTTCCAAGAAGAACCCGGGCAAGCGTCCTCACAAGGGCGGCTGATTTGTACGGTACGCATGTACCGTGCCCCGTGTTTCATACAGGCCCGCGCCTCACGGCAGGGCCTGTCTTCATTTAGAGATTCACCATGCTTCGCATCACTGAACTGAGACTGCCCCTGAACCATGCCGAGGACGCGCTGCGGCTGGCCGTGGTGGCGCGTCTGGGTGTTCAGGATGCGGAGCTGAAATCGTTCACGGTGTTCAAGCGCAGCTACGACGCGCGCAAGAAATCGGCCATGGTGCTGATCTACACCGTGGACTGCGAGCTCGACCATGAAGCCGCCGTGCTCAAGCGCTTCGAGGGCGACACGCATGTGCGCCTCACGCCGGACATGGACTACAAGTTCGTCGGCCAGGCGCCGGCCGACTTCTACGCCGGCGAACGTCCGCGGCCCGTGGTGATCGGCTTCGGCCCCTGCGGCATTTTTGCGGCGCTGATCCTGGCGCAGATGGGCTTGCGACCCATCGTGCTGGAGCGCGGCAAGCAGGTGCGCGAGCGCACCAAGGACACCTGGGGCCTGTGGCGGCAGAGCGAGCTCAATCCCGAGTCGAACGTGCAGTTCGGCGAGGGTGGGGCGGGTACCTTTTCGGACGGCAAGCTCTGGAGCCAGATCAGCGACCCGCGCCACCTCACGCGCAAGGTGCTGACCGAGTTCGTGCAGGCCGGCGCGCCGGAGGAAATCCTCTACGTCAGCAAGCCCCACATCGGCACCTTCCGCCTGGTCAGCATGGTCATCAAGATGCGCGCGCAGATCGAGGTGCTGGGTGGCGAGATCCGCTTTCAGCAGAAGGTCAGCGACGTGCTGATCGAAACGCAGGGCGGCGACAAGCACGTCCGCGGCGTGGTGCTGGAGTCGGGCGAGCAGATCCGCGCCGACCACGTCGTGCTGGCCCTGGGACACAGCGCGCGCGACACCTTCGCCATGCTGCACGAGCGCGGCGTGTTCATGGAGGCCAAGCCGTTTTCGATTGGTTACCGCATCGAACATCCGCAAAGCGTCATCGACAAGGCGCGCTTCGGCCCCAATGCAGGCAACCCCATCCTGGGCGCGGCCGATTACAAGCTGGTGCACCATGCAAGCAACGGTCGCTCGGTCTACAGCTTCTGCATGTGTCCGGGCGGCACCGTGGTGGCTGCCACCTCCGAACCCCTGCGCGTGGTCACCAACGGCATGAGCCAGTACTCGCGCAACGAGCGCAATGCCAATGCGGGCATCGTCGTCGGCATCTCGCCGCAGGACTACCGGCAGGACGGCAAGCACGAGGGGCCGGTCAATCCGCTCGACGGCATGGTTTTCCAGCGCATCTGGGAGTCGCGCGCCTACGAGTTGGGCGAGGGCGGCTACAGGGCGCCGGGCGCGCTGGTGGGCGACTTCATCAAGCGCCAGCGCAGCAAGGCGCTGGGCCATGTCGAGCCGTCTTACAAGCCGGGCGTGACCTTGACCGACCTGGCGCAGCCGGGCCGCGGCAGCCTGCCCGACTACGCGCTCGACGCGATCCGCGAAGCCCTGCCGGCCTTTGAGCGCCAGATCAAGGGCTTTTCCATGACCGACGCCGTGCTGACCGGCGTGGAGACGCGCACCTCTTCACCGCTGCGCATCACGCGCGGCCGCGATTACCAGAGCCTGAATGTCAAGGGCTTGTACCCTGCAGGCGAGGGCGCCGGCTATGCGGGCGGCATCATGTCCGCAGGCGTTGACGGCATCGAAGTGGCCGAAGCCCTCGGGCGAGATGTTCTACAAAATGCTTCGTAATGGCTTCGTAAATAGCGAAGCATTTATTGTTTCAATAGATTGCACATCATTGTCCGCGAAGGCTAGACTTCGGCAGCAGGACTAGACCCTGCTGTTTTGAACGCTACGCCGCATGCGCCTCGACCTCACCACGCTCAACCTTGTTCTCGCGATCGAGCAGACCCGCTCCATCACGCGCGGGGCCGAGCGCGAGCACCTGGCCTTGGCGGCGGCCAGCAAGCGCATCTCCGATCTCGAGTCGCGCCTGGGGGTGCAGCTGTTCGAGCGGCGCGCGCGCGGCGTCGAGCCGACCGAAGCTTGCCGCGCCCTGGTGCGGCACATCCGCTCGCTGAACGCCTCCTTGCATGCCTTGGAGAGCGAGGTGGTGGAGTTCGCGCGCGGCATCAAGGGCCATTTGCGCATCGCGGCCAACGCCGGTTCGATCGCCGAGTGCCTGCCTGCCGACCTGGTGGCGTTCTCGCAAGGGCATCCGCAAATCCGCATCAGCCTGGAAGACGTGACCAGCGCCGAAGCGCAGGCCGCGGTCGCCGAAGGGCGCGCCGATGTCGGCGTGTTCACGCCGCCGCTGCTCGACAACCGCCTGCAGACCTGGAACTATCGCCAGGGCCGGTTGGCGGTGCTGGTGCCCAGCCGCCATCCGCTGGCCCAGCGCGAGGCGGTGAGCTTTGACGATTTGCTGGCGTACGACCTGATCGGCCTGCACGCCGGCGCCTCGGCGCAGGAGCTGATGCGTGAACAGGCCCTGGCCCGCGGCCGCACGCTGAATGCGCGGCTGCAGGTGCGCGGCTTCGATGCGATTGCGCAGTTGGTGGAAGCGGGACTCGGCGTGGCCGTGCTGCCGCAAGGGCCGGCCGATCGATTTGCACAGGTTTTTGAAGTCAAGACGCTGAAACTGGATGAATCCTGGGCTCAGCGCGACTATGTATTGGGGGTGGCGCGCCAGGAGCGCCTGCCCATGGTGGTGCAGCGTTTCGTCGAGGCCTTGTGCCCGCAATCCTGACGACTCTGCGCCACGACTTGCAAGCACTTGAACACGGATTCGAGGAACAGCCATGACTGCACGCACGCTTTACGACAAGCTCTGGGACGAGCATGTCGTCCACACCGAGGAGGACGGCACGTCCATCCTCTACATCGACCGCCATCTGGTCCACGAAGTCACCAGCCCCCAGGCCTTTGAGGGCCTGCGCGAGGCCGGCCGCAAGGTCTGGCGCGTCAGCTCGGTGGTCTCGACCGCCGACCACAACACCCCTACGACCGGCTGGGAGCTGGGCTACGACGGCATTGCCGATCCGATCTCCAAGGAGCAGGTGCTGACGCTGGACGCCAACATCAAGCAGTTTGGCGCGGCGGCCTACTTCCCCTTCCTGTCCAAGCGCCAGGGCATCGTGCATGTCATCGGCCCGGAAAACGGCGCCACGCTGCCCGGCATGACGGTGGTCTGCGGCGACTCGCACACCTCCACCCACGGCGCCTTTGGCGCCCTGGCGCATGGCATCGGCACCAGCGAGGTCGAGCACGTGCTGGCCACGCAGACCCTGCTGGCCAAGAAGGCCAAGAACATGCTGGTCAAGGTCGAGGGCAGGCTGGCCGCCGGCGTGACCGCCAAGGACATCGTGCTGGCCATCATCGGCAAGATCGGCACGGCCGGCGGCACCGGCTACACCATCGAGTTCGCAGGCGCGGCCATTCGCGAGCTGTCGATGGAAGGGCGCATGACCGTCTGCAACATGGCCATCGAAGCCGGCGCCCGCGCGGGCCTGGTGGCGGTGGACGAGAAGACCATTGCCTACGTGCAGGGACGGCCGCTGTCGCCCACTGGTGTCGAGCTCGAGCAGGCAATCGCCTACTGGAAGACCTTGCAATCGGACGCCGGCGCGCATTTCGACGCCGTGGTGGAGCTTGACGCGGCCGCCATCGTGCCGCAGGTCACCTGGGGCACCTCGCCCGAGATGGTCCTGGGCGTCGATGCCCGGGTGCCCGATCCCGACAAGGAAAAGGACGCCAGCAAGCGCGGCGCCATCGAGCGCGCGCTCAGCTACATGGGCCTGCAGCCCGGCAAGCCGCTCAACGACATCTTCGTCGACAAGGTCTTCATCGGCTCCTGCACCAACAGCCGCATCGAGGACATGCGCGAGGCCGCCGCCGTGGTCAAGAAGCTGGGCCAGAAGGTCGCCAAGAACGTCAAGCTGGCCCTGGTCGTGCCCGGCTCGGGCCTGGTGAAGGAACAGGCCGAGCGCGAAGGCCTGGACCAGATCTTCAAGGCCGCCGGCTTCGAGTGGCGCGAACCCGGCTGTTCGATGTGCCTGGCCATGAACGCCGATCGCCTGGAGCCCGGCGAGCGCTGCGCCTCGACCAGCAACCGCAATTTCGAAGGCCGGCAGGGCGCGGGCGGCCGCACCCACCTGGTCAGCCCGGCGATGGCCGCCGCGGCCGCCGTGCACGGCCATTTCGTCGACGTGCGCCAATTCGCCTGATCAGGAGCGTCTCATGCAAAAGTTCATCACCCACAAGGGCCTGGTCGCGCCGCTGGACCGCGAGAACGTCGACACCGACGCGATCATTCCCAAGCAGTTCCTGAAGTCCATCCGCAAGACCGGCTTCGGTCCCAACCTGTTCGACGAATGGCGCTACCTGGACCATGGCGAGCCCGGCCAGGACCCGGCCAGCCGCAAGCCGAATCCGGACTTCGTGCTGAACCAGCCGCGATATGAAGGTGCGTCCGTGCTGCTGGCACGCAAGAATTTCGGTTGCGGCTCCTCGCGCGAACATGCGCCCTGGGCCCTGGACCAATATGGCTTTCGCGCCATCATCGCGCCCAGCTTTGCCGACATCTTCTTCAACAACTGCTTCAAGAACGGCCTGCTGCCCATCCAACTGCCGGAACACGTGGTGGCGCAGCTGTTTGACGAGGTGCTGGCCTTCCCGGGCTATCAGCTGACGGTCGACCTGGAGCGCCAAGTGGTGGTTCGCCCGCAAGGCGAACTCATTCCCTTCGAGGTCCAGCCCTTCCGCAAGTACTGCCTGACGAACGGCTTCGACGACATCGGCCTGACGCTGCGCCAGTCCGACAAGATCAAGGCCTTCGAAGCCGAACGGCTGGCCCAGAAGCCCTGGCTGGCCCACACGATGGTGGGCTGAATTCCAAGCGGGCCAAGCCATGTGGACACGCTGGTTTCAAAAACACGTCCTGAGCCGCATCTGGCTGACCTTTGTCGTCCTGGGTCTGTCGTTCATTGGCTTCGGCGTTGGCTCGCTGAACCTGTTTTACCTGTTCAACGCCAACGCACGTTACCTGGGTGAATACGGCTTGATGGCTGTCTTTGACGGCGGATTGAGGCAGCTTCTCGAGCTTCTCTTGACCTGTTATTTGTCGCTGGCTTCCTACGTTGTATTCAAGGCCTGCGAACACCGCCTGTCACACTGGTTGGCAGGCCATTGAGTCGCTATGCGCTACTGGGGCGTTGGGCAAATCATCTGACTTTCGGAAATCAACTCCATGAAAATTGCAATCCTCCCTGGCGACGGCATCGGTTCCGAGATCGTCAATGAAGCCGTCAAGGTCCTGAAGGTTCTGGACCTGTCTTTTGAAATGGAAACCGCCGTCGTCGGCGGTGCGGCCTATGAGGCGGCCGGGCATCCCCTGCCCGAGACGACTCTGCAACTCGCCAAGGACGCCGATGCCATCCTGTTCGGTGCTGTCGGCGACTGGAAGTACGACAAGCTGGACCGTCCGCTGCGCCCCGAGCAGGCCATCCTGGGCCTGCGCAAGCACCTGGGCCTGTTTGCCAATTTCCGCCCCGCCATCTGCTATCCGGAGCTGGTGGGTGCGTCCAGCCTCAAGCCCGAGTTGGTCGCAGGCCTGGACATCCTCATCATCCGCGAGCTGACCGGCGACATCTATTTCGGCCAGCCGCGCGGCCGCCGCGTGGCAGTGGACGGGCACTTCCCGGGCGCAGACGAAGCCTTCGACACCATGCGCTATTCGCGCCCTGAAATCGAACGCATCGCGCATGTCGCGTTCCAGGCGGCACGCAAGCGCAACAAAAAAGTCACCAGCGTTGACAAGGCCAATGTGCTGGAGACTTTCCAGTTCTGGAAGGACGTGGTGACCGACGTGCATGCGCAGTACCCCGACGTCGAACTCGATCACATGTATGTGGACAACGCTGCCATGCAACTGGTCAAGGCGCCCAAGAAGTTCGACGTGGTGGTGACCGGCAATATGTTCGGCGACATCCTGTCGGACGAGGCCGCCATGCTGACCGGCTCGATCGGCATGCTGCCGTCGGCTTCGCTGGACAAGAGCAACAAGGGCCTCTATGAGCCCAGCCATGGCAGCGCGCCGGACATCGCGGGCAAGGGCGTGGCCAATCCTTTGGCTACAATTCTCTCCGCTGCCATGATGCTCAAATTTTCCCTCAACCAAGCCGAAGCCGCCGCCCGTATCGAGGCGGCTGTGGGCACTGTGCTGGCCGCAGGATTGCGCACGCCGGACATCTGGTCCGAGGGCACTCAGAAGGTGGGCACGCGTGAGATGGGTGATGCGGTCGTGGCCGCCATCACCGGCAAAACCATTAAGGGCTGATCCAGCTCCGGTTCGTCTCGCCCCAACCCCCAAGGCGACGAGCCGGAGGGGAAAAGTCAAACAGGTGAGTTGAACTTTTTTAGGGCGATAGAGGTAATCAAAATGGCGACATTGGTTGGACTGGTAGGCTGGCGCGGCATGGTGGGCTCGGTGCTCATGGACCGCATGGTGGCGGAACGCGATTTCGATCTGATCGAACCGCTGTTCTTCAGCACCTCGAACGCCGGCGGCGCCGCCCCGGCTCAGGCAAAGAACGAAACCCGGTTGCAGGATGCCTACGACATCGAGCAGCTCAAGCGCTGCGAGATCATCATCAGCGCCCAGGGCGGCGACTACACCACCGAGGTTTTTCCCAAGCTGCGTGCTGCAGGCTGGCATGGCCACTGGATCGATGCCGCCTCCACGCTGCGCATGGACAAGGACGCCGTCATCATCCTCGATCCGGTCAACATGCCCGTCATCAAGGACGCGCTGGCCAAGGGCGGCCGCAACTGGATCGGCGGCAACTGCACGGTCTCGTGCATGCTGATGGGCGTGGGCGCGCTCTACAAGGCCGGCCTGGTCGAATGGATGAGCACGCAGACCTATCAGGCTGCATCCGGCGGCGGCGCGCAGCACATGCGTGAGCTGCTGACCCAGTACGGCACGCTGAACGCCGAAGTGCGCGCGCTGCTGGACGACCCCAAGAGCGCCATCCTGGAAATCGACCGCAAGGTCATCGCCAAGCAACGTGCCTTGACGGCCGACGAGACCGCCAACTTCGGCGCGCCGCTGGGCGGCTCGCTGATTCCCTGGATCGACAAGGATCTTGGCAACGGCCAGTCCAAGGAAGAGTGGAAGGGCATGGCCGAAACCAACAAAATCATGGGGCAGGGCGCAGGCTTCGGGACGGCGGAGGTGCCGGTCGACGGCTTTTGCGTGCGTGTCGGCGCCATGCGCTGCCACAGCCAGGCCCTGACCTTCAAGCTCAAGAAGGATGTGCCCCTGGCCGATATCGAGGCCATGATTGCGGCCGACAACGAGTGGGTCAAGGTGGTGCCCAACACGCGCGAGGCCACGGTGAAAGACCTGACCCCCGTGGCGGTGACCGGCACCATGACCATTCCGGTCGGACGCATACGCAAGATGGCGATGGGTCCCGAGTACCTGGGCGCGTTCACAATTGGTGACCAATTGTTGTGGGGTGCGGCAGAGCCTTTGCGCAGAATGTTGCGTATCCTCCTGACCCATTGATTGTCTAGTGAATCGTTGTAATGCGTTGCCGGGATGCGACATCCCGGTGGCGTGAAGCCGAACTGGCGCATCTGTGCGCACGTATTCAGCCTTTGCATGAGGTCCATAGCGTATATGCTTGCTGCTGTTGCGATTTCACGATCGCGAAACAGACCATGGATGGCTTTTTGAAGGCTGTGTACAAGACAAGCATCGATGTCGGGTCGGACGGCTGTACCAGCGGGTCCGCATGGTTGCAATGGGGGACGCCTTGAATATCAACTCTCGCGCCGTCAGGCGTTTTGCATTGACCCAGGTCGCTGCAGCGGCAATGACGTTCGCGGCAAGCCCGGCCTGGAGTCTGGGCTTGGGCCGCTTGAATGTTCAGTCGGCGCTGGGCGAAACGCTCAAGGCCGAAATTGAATTCAGCTCCTTGAGCCCTGATGAAGCGGCCAGCCTGAAGGCGCGTGTGGCGCCGGCGGATGCCTACCGTTCCAGTGGCGTGGAGTACAACGCGGTGCTGTCGGGCACGCAAATTGAAGTGGTGCGCCGCCCTGATGGCCGCGCCACGCTGCGCCTGTCCAGCGACCGCGCCGTGCAAGAGCCGTTCGTCGATGTGATCCTGGAGCTCAATTGGGCCAGCGGTCGCCTGGTGCGCGAGTACACGCTGTTGTTTGATCCGCCCGCGACGGTTCGTTCCGCAGCGCCCGAAGTCTCGATCAATCCGGTGATATCGCCGGCCCAGCCTGAAACTCGCGCGATTGCGCCGCAGGCTGCCGCACCTGCGCCAGTTCCTGCGCCGACACCGGTGCCCGTGCCTGTACCGGCTCCGGCTCCTGTGGCTGCTGCACCGGCCCCGGCAGCCATCACGCCCACGCAGGTTCCGCACAAGGGCGTCGACGCGAGCACCCGGGCGGCAGCCCAGGCTGCGGTGGCGTCCAACACGCAAGCTCCGGCTCCCGCTCCCGCACCCGTTGCCGCACCAGCCCCCAAGGCCGCGGAGCCAGCCCATGTGGCGGCTCGCCCGGCATCCGCTGCCAGCACCTACAAGGTCAGGGCCGGCGACACGCTGTCCCGCATCTCGGCCAAGACCCAGCCTCCTGAGGTGTCGCTCGACCAGATGCTGGTGGGCCTGTACCGCAGCAATCCGGACGCCTTCGTGGGCGACAACATGAACCGGCTCAAGTCCGGCGCGGTGTTGAACGTGCCCGGCAGCGACAAGCTTGGCGAGGTCTCGCCCGCCGATGCGCATCAGATCATCCTCGCGCAGAGTGCCGACTACAACAACTTCCGCGAGCATCTTTCGGAAGCGGCTCCTGCCGTTCACCAGGAGGAAAGCGACCGGCGCGCCAAGGGCCATGTGCAGGCCGAGGTGACGGAACAGAAGGCGGCGCCCGCTGTGACGCCTGACAAGCTGACGCTCAGCAAGGCGCCTGCCAAGGCCGCGGAAGCGTCTGCGTCCGCCGAGGCGAAGATCTCCAGGGAAACCGAAAAGAAAGACTCCGCCGCGCGCGTGGCCGAATTGACCCGCAATGTCGAGGAGTTGAAGAAGCTCTCGGGCGCGGCCAAGGCGGCGGCCCCTGCGCCTGCACCCGCACCCGCGGCGGCGTCTTCGCCGGTGCCCGCGGTGACGGTCGCTGCCGCGGTGCCCCGGCCCGCGGCCTCGGCGGCGTCGGCCCCTGTGCGTGCGGCCAGCGCAGCTTCGGCGCCCATGGCCGCACCGGCTGCGCCGCCGGCCGACGAGCCGGGCATGGTCGATCAATTGCTTGACAACTCCTTTCTGCTGCCGGGCGCCGGCATCCTGGCCTTGCTGCTGGGCGGCGCTGGTTTCCTGCGCTGGCGCAAGACGCGCCCGGACGCCAAGCTTGACAACAGCTTTTCGGAGAGCCGCGCCCAACCTGATTCGTTTTTCGGCAACAGCGGCGGACAGCGCGTCGACACGCGCGACAGCGCCAGCCCGCAGTCCTCGATGAGCTATTCGCTCAGCCAACTGGACGCGATCGGTGACGTCGATCCAGTGGCCGAGGCTGACGTCTACCTGGCCTACGGCCGCGACCTGCAGGCCGAGGAAATCCTGAAGGAGGCCTTGCGCGCCAATCCCGAGCGGATTGCGATTCGCATCAAGCTGTTGGAGGTCTACGCCAAGCGGCGCGACACCAAGGGTTTCGAGCAACTGGCCATTCACTTGTACGCTGAAACCCAAGGTGCGGGCGACGATTGGGCGCGCGTGCAGGAACTGGGCCGCCAGATCGATCCCGAGAATCCGCTCTACCAGCCTGGCGGCGCGCCCATGGTGCCCGAGGAGAGCGGGGATCAGCATCCAGAGCCCATGAACGCGACGACCTTGCCCGCCTCGGCCGCCGCCGTCGGGCATCTCGCCACCGAGATCATGCCCGTGCGCGCACCCGTCGAGGACTCGGATGGGCTGGACCTGGATCTGGACCTGGGATCGTCGGACGAGCCCGCTTCCACCATTCCTACGCCCACCGAATCCCAATCACCGGAACCGGCGGCTGTTCCGGACAGCATGGATTTCGATTTCGAGCTGCCCGACATGCCGGCCGCTGCGCCAGTGCCTGCACCGGCACCGGCACACGCATCGGCGGAGCATGCCGACCTGAGCTTCGATCTCGATGACCTGGGCGAAGTCGGCGAGGCCGCCCCTGCGACCAGTGCCCAAGGCCCGGCGTCAGGCAAGGGGGCCCTGGACCTCGAACTCGGCGGCATCGACCTGAATCTTCCGTCGCTGAAGGCCGAGCCTGAGCCCGTTGCCAAGGCTGCGCCTGAGCATGCGCATTCGGAGTTTCCGACGCAAGGCCGCAGTTCCATCCTGGACGACTCGCATCTGAGTGGTGAACTCGACCTGAGCTCAGGGGCGTCGTCTGCCGACCAGTTGGCGCATGCGCTGGACGCTTTGTCCGAGGATGACGGCGATCCGCTGCAGCGCCAGCTCGAATTGGCGGACGAGTTCCGCCAGATCGGCGATGCCGAAGGCGCGCGCGACGTGCTGACGGAACTGCTCAACAAGGCCGAGGGCCCGCTCAAGGCCAAGGCCCAGGCCATGCTCGACGAATTGCGCTGAGCGCCGGGGTCATATCCGAGGCGCTCGGCCTGGCCGGGCACCTTTTTCTTTTGCTGGAACACCTATGACAACGCGCGTCGCGCTGGGCATCAGTTATCGGGGCAGCGCCTACACGGGCTGGCAGAGCCAGCCCATGGGCGGCACGGTGCAGGACGCGCTGGAGCATGCGCTCGGCCAATTCGTCACCCAGCCCGTGCGCACCATCTGTGCCGGACGCACCGACACCGGCGTGCATGGGCTGAACCAGGTCGTGCACTTCGACACCGAGGTCGATCGCGAGCCCTTTTCGTGGATGCGCGGCACCAACCGCTTCCTGCCGCCCGACATCTCGGTGCAATGGTGCGCCTTTCCGGGTCCCGATTTCCATGCCCGCAACCATGCACGCGGGCGCCGCTATGCCTATCTCCTGCTGGAATCGCCGGTGCGTCCGGCGATAGAGGCGGGCTCGGCCGGCTGGGTGTTCAGGCCGCTCGACGGCCACGCCATGCAGGCCGCCGCGCAGCTCCTGCTGGGCGAGCACGATTTCAGTTCGTTTCGCTCGGCCGATTGCCAGGCCGCTTCGCCGATCAAGATCGTCCGCGACATCCGGATCAGCAAGCGCGGCGCCTACTGGCGCTTCGACTTCGACGCGTCCGCCTTCCTGCATCACATGGTGCGCAACATCATGGGTTGCCTGATCGCCGTGGGCACGGGCGCCCGATCGGTGGACTGGCTGCAAGAAGTGCTGGATGCCCGCGACCGCAAGATCGCCGCGCCCACGTTCCCGGCGGACGGACTCTATTTTCTCGGCCCGTACTACGATGCGGAATTGAAGCTGCCCGAGCACACGGCGGCCATGGACTGGATTCCCTGATGAAGCGAACTCGGATCAAGATTTGCGGCTTGACGCGCGAGGCCGACGTGGACGCAGCCATCGAGGCAGGCGCCGATGCAATCGGCTTTGTGTTCTACGAAAAAAGCCCGCGCGCCGTCACCCCGGCGCGTGCCGCCGAACTGGCGCGCCGCCTGCCGCCTTTCGTGAATCCGGTGGGCCTGTTCGTCAATGCCCCGCAAACCTTGCTGGCGCAGGCGCTGCAGGCCTTGCCACAGATGCTGCTGCAGTTCCATGGCGACGAATCGGCCACCGAATGCGAGAGGGCAGGGCGGGCCTATCTCCGTGCTGCGCGCATGGGCCCGGGTTTCGATTTGCTAGACTTCAGCCTTCAGTTTTCCAGCGCCCAAGGCCTGCTGCTCGACGCCCATGTCGAGGGCTATGGCGGTGGCGGAAAGGTTTTCGATTGGTCTCTCATTCCACCAAACGTGCCCTGTCCAGTCGTTTTGTCTGGTGGGTTGCATGCCGGAAATGTGACCGAAGGGATTCTTCGCGTCCGGCCCTGGGCCGTTGACGTCAGCTCCGGCGTGGAGGAGGCCAAGGGCCTCAAGAGCGCCGTGCTGATGCGCCAGTTTTGCGCGGCCGTCCGGGAAGCGGATGCCCGCGCCGAGGATTCATCCTCCTGAACCCTTTACGAAGACATCTCCATGAAAAACTATCAGCAACCTGATGCCCAAGGGCATTTCGGTCCGGTCGACGGACCGCAGGGCCGTCAGCAATACGGCGGCCGCTTTGTGGCCGAGACCCTGGTCCACGCGCTCGACGAACTGAACGAGGCCTACGCGCACTATAGCCGCGACCCCGAGTTCATCCGCGAGTTCCAGCACGAGCTGGCGCATTTCGTCGGCCGTCCCAGCCCCATCTACCATGCCGACCGGCTCAGCCGTGAGCTCGGCGGCGCGCAGATCTACCTCAAGCGCGAGGATCTCAACCACACCGGCGCGCACAAGGTCAACAACACCATAGGCCAGGCCCTGCTGGCCAAGCGCATGGGCAAGAAGCGCGTGATCGCCGAGACCGGCGCCGGCCAGCACGGCGTGGCGACCGCCACCATCTGCGCCCGCTATGGCATGGAGTGCGTGGTCTATATGGGCTCGGAGGACGTCAAGCGCCAGAGCCCCAATGTCTACCGCATGAACCTGCTGGGCGCCCGCGTGGTGCCGGTGGAATCAGGCTCCAGGACCTTGAAGGATGCGCTCAACGAGGCCATGCGCGACTGGGTCACGAACATCGAATCAACCTTCTACATCATCGGCACGGTCGCGGGCCCGCATCCGTATCCGATGATGGTGCGCGACTTCCAGCGCGTGATCGGCGATGAATGCCTGGTGCAGATGCCGCCCCTGGCGGGCCGCCAGCCTGATGCCGTGATCGCATGCGTCGGCGGAGGTTCCAACGCGATTGGCATCTTCTACCCCTATATCCCGCATGAAGACGTGTGTCTGATCGGCGTCGAGGCGGCAGGGCTGGGCATGGCCAGCGGCAAGCACGCCGCCACGCTCAGCGCCGGCATTCCCGGCGTGCTGCACGGCAACCGGACCTATCTGCTGCAGGACGAGAACGGTCAGATCACCGAGACCCATTCCATCTCGGCGGGCTTGGACTATCCGGGCGTGGGCCCCGAACACGCCTACCTGAAGGACATCGGCCGCGCCGAATACGTGGGCGTGACCGATGCCGAGGCGCTGGAGGCCTTCCACCGCCTGTGTCGCACCGAAGGCATCATCCCGGCACTGGAGTCCAGCCATGCCGTGGCGCATGCGATCAAGCTGGCGCCCGCCTTGCCGGCTGACAAGATCCTGCTGGTCAATCTGTCGGGTCGCGGCGACAAGGACATCGGCACGGTGGCCGATCTCTCGCACGCCGAGTTCTATTGCCGGCCCTCGTGCAAGGGTCAGGCGGTCAAGGGCGGCGACGTCCAGCCCGTGACCATGGTGAAGGGGGTGTCCGCATGAGCCGCATCCAGCACACCTTTGCACAGCTCGCCGCGCAAGGCCGCAAGGCGCTGATTCCCTATGTGACGGCTGGCGACCCGTATCCGGACCAGACCGTCGCGCTGATGCTGGCCATGGCCGATGCCGGTGCCGACGTGATCGAGCTCGGCGTGCCGTTCTCTGACCCCATGGCCGATGGTCCGGTGATCCAGAAGGCGGCGGAGCGGGCTCTGACCCATGGCGTCGGCCTGCGCCAAGTCCTGGCCTATGTGCGCGAGTTCCGTGCCGGCAATGCCGCAACGCCTGTGGTGCTGATGGGCTATGCCAACCCGGTCGAGCGTTACGGCATAGACGCCTTCGTGCGCGACGCCAAGGCGGCGGGTGTCGATGGCGTGCTGATCGTCGACTATCCGCCTGAGGAATGCGAGGCATTTGCCGCCGCGCTGAAGGCGCAGGCGCTGGATCCCATCTTCCTGCTGGCCCCCACCTCCACGCCCGAACGCATGGCCCGCATCGGCAAGATCGCCAGCGGCTACGTCTACTACGTCTCGCTCAAGGGCGTGACGGGCGCTGGGCACCTGGACACCGAGGCCGTGGCCACGGCCGTGCCTCGCATCCGCGAGCATGTGAGCGTGCCGGTGGGCGTAGGCTTCGGGATTCGCGATGCCGGAACGGCCCAGGCTGTGGCCCGGGTTTCGGACGCGGTGGTGATCGGTTCAAGGCTGGTCCAGCTGCTGGAGGCAGAGTCGCGCGATAATGTCGCCGCCGCGGGTGCAAGCTTCATCCGCGAGATCAGGGCGGCGCTGGACGCGCTCTGAGCTGCTGCCCGGCGACGCTGGTCCCGGATCGGCGTGCCGGACGGCTTGAGAATTTGATTTTGTTGAAAACTGCATAAGGAGTCTGCAATGAGCTGGCTTGAGAAACTTCTGCCGCCCAAGATGCAGCAAGGCGACCCTGCGGATCGCCGCACGGTGCCTGAAGGCCTGTGGATCAAGTGCCCGTCCTGCGAGACGGTGCTCTACAAGACGGATCTGGAAAAGAACGTCAACGTCTGCCCCAAGTGCAGCCATCACCATCGCATCGGCGCACGTGCGCGCTTGGACGCTTTCCTTGACGGCGAAGGCCGCTACGAGATCGGCCAGGAGGTGCTGCCGGTCGATGCGCTCAAGTTCAAGGACAGCAAGAAGTACCCCGACCGCCTCAAGGAGGCCATGGAATCGACCGGCGAGACCGACGCGCTGGTGGTGCTGGGCGGCGCGGTGATGAGCGTGCCGGTCGTGGTGGCCTGCTTCGAGTTCGACTTCATGGGCGGCTCCATGGGCTCCGTGGTCGGCGAGCGTTTCGCGCGCGGCGTCGAGACGGCCATCGAGCAGAAGACGCCTTTCATCTGCTTCACCGCCACCGGCGGCGCGCGCATGCAGGAAGGCCTGCTCAGCCTGATGCAGATGGCCAAGACCAATGCCGCGCTGACGCGCCTGGCCAAGGCCAAGCTGCCCTACATCAGCGTGCTGACCGATCCGACCATGGGCGGCGTGTCGGCCAGCTTTGCCTTCGTGGGCGACGTCGTGATTGCCGAGCCCAAGGCCCTGATCGGTTTTGCCGGTCCGCGCGTGATCGAGAACACGGTGCGCGAGAAACTGCCGCCCGGCTTCCAGCGCGCCGAGTTCCTGATGGAAAAGGGTGCCGTCGACATGATCGTCGATCGACGCGAGTTGCGCGAAACGATTGCGCGCCAGTTGGCCATGCTGCAGCGCCAAAGCTCTGACGCCGTGGCCTGATCTGCTGCGGAGATTCAAGGGGCGGCCAGACTCGCAAGGTCTGGCCGCGCTGTTTTCCGGTTCCAACCTTTTGAGCATCCATGGACAAGGCTGAGGCGCAAGAGCGCCTGGATCAATGGCTCGCCCACTGCGAGCACCTGCATCCCAAGGAAATCGACATGACCCTGGCCCGCGTGGCTCGCCTGCGCGACGCCATGGGCCTGAAGTTCGAGGCGCCCGTGGTGATGGTGGCGGGCACCAACGGCAAGGGCTCGACCTGCGCGATGCTGGAAGCAATTGCGCTGCAGGCGGGGTATCGCGTCGGTCTGTACATCAAGCCGCATCTGCTGCATTTCCAGGAACGCTGCCGCGTCGGCGGCGAACCCGTGGAGGCGGCCTCGCTGCTATCGCATTTCGAAGCCGTGGAAGCGGCGCGCGGCGACATCGCGCTGACCTATTTCGAATTCACCACACTGGCGATCCTGAGCCGCTTGGCGGCCGAGCCGCTGGATCTGGTGATCCTGGAAGTCGGTTTGGGCGGCCGCCTGGATGCCGTCAATGCCATCGATGCCGATTGCAGCGTCATCACCAGCGTTGACCTCGATCACACGGAGTACCTGGGGCCGGACCGCGAATCGGTCGGGCGCGAGAAGGCCCACATCATGCGTGCCGGCCGGCCGGTGGTCGTCAGCGACCCGGTGCCGCCGACGTCGATCGCCGTTTATGCGGCCGAGATTGGCGCCGACCTGCGCCAACTGGGCCGCGACTTCAGCTACAACGGCGACCGCCAGCAGTGGCAGTGGGTGGGCCGCGCGCGCCGTTTCAGCGGGCTGGCCTATCCGGCGCTGCGCGGCGTCAACCAGTTGCTCAATGCCGCAGGCGTGCTGGCCGTGTTCGAGGCCCTGTATGAACGTCTGCCCATCAGCGCGCAGGCCGTGCGTACGGGCCTGGCCCTGGTGGAGTTGCCGGGCCGCTTCCAGGTGGTGCCGGGCCAGCCGGCGCTGGTGCTGGACGTGGCACACAATCCGCATGCGGTGGCGGCCTTGGCGCAAAACTTGGACCAGATGGGATTTTTCCCGCGCACGCATGCCGTGTTCGGTGCCATGGCCGACAAGGACGTGGCCCAGATCCTGGAACGCATGGCACCGCTGGTCGACGCCTGGCATTTCACGGACTTGCCGGTCGCGCGGGCGTCCACGGCGGTCGCTTTGGCGCAGCAGTTTGAGGCCATGCGCGCCCAGGGCCGCCTGAAATGTCCGGCCCAGGTGCTCGTCGCGCAGCATGCCGACCCGCTGGATGCGCTGACCGCAGCGGCTGCGCAGGCCGAGGCGGCTGATAGAATCGTGGTCTTTGGTTCCTTCTATACCGTGAGTGGCGTTATCCGCAAGGGCGTGCCGCGCCTGGTGGCGGGCAGGGAGGCTTCGGCGCAGGGCACGACGCAGGGCTCTGGGCCGGGGATTCTGTCGCCTGAGCGGGGACATTGAGCAGCTTCTTCGCTCGCTGTTTCACGAACCAATCTTTCAATTTCGACTGCATCAACACAGGCACTGCGGGGCGTATCGCGACATGGGTTTGCTGTCCTTTTTCAAGCGGGGTACCGAAACATCAGCGGCCAAGCCGGTTTCGGCAGGGGTGGATGATGTACAGCAGCTTCGCTTGAGAGCCCGGCGCCGCCTGATGGGTGCTGCGGTGCTGGTGATTCTCGGCGTGATCGGCTTTCCGCTGGTGTTTGAAACCCAGCCGCGTCCGATTCCGGTCGATCTGCCGGTCGAGATCCCTCGCAAGGAAGGCGCGGCGCCTTTGACGGTTCCTACGGCCCCGGAAACGCCGGCGGCTGTTGTTGCACCAACGGTCGCGCCGGTCGCTGCTTCGGTTGTTGCCGCATCACAGAGCGCCGGCGCCGAACCCAAGTCCACGCAAGGCCAAGGCATCATCACCGAAGACCGCGATGGCAATCCTGTGCCGGCTTCGCCTGCACGGACCGCGGCCGACGCCAATGCCACGAATGCCCCGCGCAAGAAGGCTGATACGGTTGTCGCCGCGAGCAAGCCGGCGCCCGCCGCGTCCAAGCTCGCGCAAAAGGTATCGGACAAGGCAACAGACAAGGCCTCAGAAAAATCCACCGCCAAGGCCAGTCCCAACGCGGCCGAGTCCGCTCGCGTGCAGGCCATGCTCGAAGGCAAGCCGGCAGCCCAGTCGGCTGCAGCGAATGGACGCGTCATCGTGCAGGTGGGCGCTTTTGCCGAGAACAAGTCGGCGCAGGAGGTGCGGGTCAAGATTGAACATCTGGGCCTCAAGACCTATACCCAGGCCGTCGAGACCGCGGACGGGCGGCGCATACGCGTGCGGGTCGGACCCTTCGCCAGCCGTGATGAAGCCGACAAGGCGGCCACCAAGCTGCGCGCGGCCGGCCTGACGGCGGCTGTTCTGACGCTTTGAAGCGCTGGGCGTAATGGCTTGGGTCGATCTCTCCCTGCTGTTGATCTTGCTGCTGTCCTTGTTGCTGGGGCTGTGGCGTGGCCTGTTGTACGAGTTGCTCTCGCTGGCGGGCTGGCTGGTGGCCTGGCTGGGGGCGCGTTTTGTCGCGCCTTACGTGCAGACCTGGCTGCCGGCCGACAAGCTAGGGCCTGCGCTGCTGCATGCCCTGGCGCTGGTGCTTTCATTCTTGTTGATCTTGCTGCTGTGGGGCATCTCTGCCAAGCTTTTGCGGGCGCTGCTGCGTGTCTCTCCCTTGAGCGTGCTGGACCGGGTGGGTGGGATCGTGTTCGGCGCGCTGCGCGGCGTGTTGCTGGGCCTGCTTTTGGTGCTGGTGCTTGGCATGACGCCGCTCGCCGAGTCTTCGGCCTGGACGCAGTCCGCGTTGGTGCCCGATCTGCAATGGGTCTTGCAGGGCCTGAGGCCTTGGATGCCTGCGGAAGTGGTGAAATTCATTCCGGCCTGATCGTCACAAGCGGTCAAGCCTTCGTTGTAAAAATCGTCTCGTCAAGACAAGGATTCAGGCATGTGTGGCATCGTTGGAGTGATTTCCCAGGCGCCGGTCAATCAGCTCATTTATGACGCCTTGCTGCTGCTGCAACATCGCGGCCAGGATGCGGCCGGCATCGTGACCATGCAAGGCAACAAGTGCTTCATGCACAAGGCGCGCGGCATGGTACGCGACGTGTTCCGCACCCGCAACATGCGGGCCTTGCCGGGCAATGTGGGCCTGGGCCAGGTGCGCTATCCCACGGCGGGCAATGCCTACAGCGAGGAGGAGGCGCAGCCCTTCTACGTCAATGCGCCGTTCGGCATCGTGCTGGTGCACAACGGCAACCTGACGAATGCGATCGCCCTCAAGCACGAGCTGTTCGAGATCGACCGACGCCATATCAACACCGAGAGCGACTCCGAGGTCCTGCTCAACGTGCTGGCACATGAACTTGAACAGCAGGTGCGCAACCTGCCCTTGACGCCTGAGGCTGTGTTCAGCGCCGTGCGCAACGTCCACAGGCGCATCAAGGGGTCCTATGCGGTGATCTCGCTGATTGCGGGCCACGGGCTGCTGGCCTTCCGCGACCCCTATGGCATCCGGCCGCTGTGCTTCGGCCGAAATGGCGAGGGCGAGTACATGGTCGCCAGCGAAAGCGTGGCGCTGGAGGGTACTGGCTACCAGTTCGTGCGCGACGTGGCGCCCGGCGAGGCCGTGTTCGTCGACACCCAGGGCCGGCTGCACACGCTGCAATGCGCCGAGAACCCGCAGCTCCATCCCTGCATGTTCGAGTTCGTCTACCTGGCCCGACCCGATTCGGTGCTGGACGGCATCTCGGTCTACCAGGCGCGCCTGAACATGGGCGAGACCCTGGCGCAGCGGCTCATCTCCACCATGCCGCCCAGCGACATCGACGTGGTGATCCCGATTCCCGAGTCCAGCCGTCCCTCGGCCATGCAACTGGCCCACAAGATTGGCAAGCCTTACCGCGAAGGCTTCGTGAAGAACCGCTATGTGGGCCGGACTTTCATCATGCCGGGGCAGGGCGTGCGCAAGAAGTCGGTGCGCCAAAAGCTCAATGCCATCGGCCTGGAGTTCAAGAACCGCAACGTGCTGCTGGTGGACGATTCCATCGTGCGCGGCACCACGTCCAAGGAAATCGTGCAGATGGCGCGCGAAGCCGGGGCGCGCAAGGTCTACATGGCGTCGGCCGCGCCGCCGGTGCGCTTCCCCAATGTCTACGGCATCGACATGCCGACCAAGGAAGAGCTGGTCGCGCACAACCGCAGCATCGAGGAGATTCGCCAGTTCATCGGCGCCGACGCGCTGATCTACCAGGACGTCGACGCGATGAAGCGCGTGGTCGCGGCCTTGCGTCCCGGCCTGGCCGGCTTCGAAGCCTCGTGTTTCGACGGCCACTACATCACCGGCGACGTCAGCGTGGAAGATTTCGCCAGCATAAAAGCGCAGCGCAGTGCCCAAGGCGACGAGGAAGACGGCCCCGCGCGCACGCGCCTGGCCTTGCAAGGTGGACAGGAGCAATGAATTGAGTGGCTCCAGAGATTCATTGCCCGAGGGTCTGCGCCCCGAGACGCTGGCGATACGCACGGCGCTGCCGCCCAGCCAGTATGGCGAGAATTCAGAGGCCCTGTTCCTGACCAGCGGCTACGTACAGCCGGACTCGGAAACCTCGGCGCGCCGCTTTGCGGCCTCTGAAGACTTCACCTATTCGCGCACCAGCAATCCCACGGTGCGCAGCCTGGAGGCGCGCCTGGCGGCCATGGAGGGCACGGAAGGCTGCATCGCCACCAGCACCGGCATGGGCGCGATCCTGCTGCTCATCATGGGCGTGCTCAAGGCCGGCGACCATGTGATCTGCTCGCGCTCGGTGTTCGGGTCGACGATCAACCTCTTCGCCAAGGAGTTCGGCAAATTCGGCGTCGAGACCACGTTTGTCTCGCAGACCGACCTGGATGAATGGCGTGCTGCGGTCAAGCCCGCGACCAGGCTGCTGTTTGCCGAAACGCCGACCAACCCGCTCACCGAGATTTGCGACATCCGCGCGCTGGCCGATCTGGCGCACGCGGCCGGCGCCTTGCTGGTGGTCGACAACAGCTTTTGCTCGCCCGCCCTGCAACAACCGGCGAGCCTGGGCGCCGACCTGGTCATGCACTCCGGCACCAAATACCTGGACGGGCAGGGCCGTGTGATGGCCGGCGCCCTGTGCGGCCCCAACAGCCTGATCAAGGACGTCTTTGCGCCGGTGATCCGCACTGCCGGCATGACCCTGTCGCCCTTCAATGCCTGGGTCGTACTCAAGGGCCTGGAGACGCTGGGACTGCGCATGAAAGCCCACAGCGAGAACGCGTTGGCGGTGGCGCGCTGGCTGGAGGCCCGGTCCGAGGTGGCGCGGGTCTACTATCCGGGTCTTGCTTCGCATCCGCAGCATGAGTTGGCCATGCGCCAGCAACTCGGCGGGCAGGGCGGTGCGGTGGTGGCGTTCGAACTGCACGGCCAGCATGGCGACACCAGTCCCGAAGCTGCGCGCGCCGCGGCCTTCCACGTGATCGATAGCACGCGCGTGCTGAGCGTGGCGACGAACCTGGGCGACACCAAGTCCATCATCACCCATCCCGCGACCACCTCGCACGGACGTCTGAGCGAAGCGCAGCGACAGGCCGCCGGCATCAGCCAGGGCCTGGTCCGGCTGGCCGTCGGCCTGGAGCATGTGGATGACATCACCGACGATCTGTTGCGCGGCCTTTCCACTTTGAATACTTTGAAATGAGCTCCATCTCGACCCCCGTGCGCACCCGCATTGCGCCTTCTCCGACCGGCTTCCTGCATCTGGGCACTGCTCGCACGGCGCTGTATTCATGGGCCTATGCACGCCACTTCGGCGGCGAATTCGTACTGCGCATCGAAGACACCGACGTCGCACGTTCGACGCAAGATTCGGTCGAACAGATCCTGCAATCGATGCGCTGGCTGGGGCTGGATGCCGACGAGGGCCCGATCTACCAGATGGAGCGCCTGGAGCGTTACCAAGTCGTCGTTGCGCAACTGATCCGCGAGGGCAAGGCCTACCACTGCTATGCCACGCCCGAAGAGCTCGATGCCATGCGCGAGGCGCAACGTGCGCGCGGCGAGAAGACCGGCTATGACGGACGCTGGCGCCCCGAGCCCGGCAAGGTGTTGCCGGCGGTGCCAGAAGGCGTCAAGCCGGTGGTGCGCTTCAGGAATCCGCTCGACGGGGAGGTGACCTGGAACGATCTGGTCAAGGGACCGATCACCATCAACAACCGCGAGATCGACGACCTCATCATCATGCGGACCGACGGCGTGCCGACCTACAACTTCGCCGTGGTGGTCGATGACTGGGACATGCGCATCTCCCACGTGTTCCGTGGCGACGAGCATGTCAACAACACGCCCTGGCAGATCAATATCTTCAACGCGCTGGGCGCGCCGCTGCCGCAGTTCGGCCATGTGCCGGTGATCCTGGGCGACGACGGCCTCAAGTTGTCCAAGCGCCGCGGTGCAGTCAGCGTCACGGCCTATGAAGACGGCGGCTACCTGCCCGAGGCCATGCTGAACTACCTGGCACGCCTGGGCTGGAGCCATGGCGACGAGGAGCTGTTCACGCGCGAGCAACTGGTGTCGTGGTTCGACGGCACGCACCTGTCCAAGAGCCCGGCGCAATGGGATGCCGCCAAGCTCGAATGGGTCAACGGTCAATACATGAAGCAGGCCGACGACGCCAGACTGGCTGGCCTGGTGGCCGCACAGTTGGGGAAGCGCGGCTTGAGTGTGTCTTCGCGAGACAAGCTGCAAGCCATGTGCGCTCTGTTCAAGGACCGTTGCGCGACCACCGTGGTGCTGGCCGATTGGCTCGCCATTTTCGTGGCTGATGTCGCGCCATTGGCGGAAGATCTCACCACCCATGTGACGGAGGCCGTCAAGCCAGCCCTTGCTGCCTTGGCCGACAAGTTCGCTGGCATCGACTGGAACAAGACCGCGATCCAGGCGGCCATCAAGGAAACCATCGCCGCGCATGGACTGAAGATGCCGCAATTGGCCATTCCCGCGCGCGTGCTGGTGTGCGGCCGTGCGCAGACACCGTCGGTCGACGCGGTGTTGGAGTTGTTCGATAAAGAAATTGTCATCAAACGCTTGCGGAGCGCTTGAAATTCAGTCTATAATCTTTTTCTCGCTTGAACAGCGCGACTCAAATGAGGTGTAGCTTTCCCAGAAGTTGGTGGGGTTGCATTTGAATGGGGGTATAGCTCAGCTGGGAGAGCGCTTGCATGGCATGCAAGAGGTCAGCGGTTCGATCCCGCTTACCTCCACCAAAATTGGGTAGATACTGCGGTAGATATTCATTTTTTGTGGCGCGCAGTTCAAGGAAGAAGGTTTAGTCCCCTTCGTCTAGAGGCCTAGGACACGACCCTTTCACGGTTGTAACAGGGGTTCGAATCCCCTAGGGGACGCCAAGTTTGACAAGGCTTGATGATTCACTTGATAAAAATTCAAGCGAATCAAAAATCTTGTTAAATACTGAAGTAGAATACTAATTCAGTATTAGGAGTGGTAGTTCAGTTGGTTAGAATACCGGCCTGTCACGCCGGGGGTCGCGGGTTCGAGTCCCGTCCACTCCGCCAACAATTTGTAATTGCTTTGAACAGTGCTGTTCTCGCAATGCGCAGGCATTTCGGGGGTATAGCTCAGCTGGGAGAGCGCTTGCATGGCATGCAAGAGGTCAGCGGTTCGATCCCGCTTACCTCCACCAAAATAACAGGTTTGCTTGTGTTTTGGGGTGCATTGTTCAAGGAAGAAGGTTCAGTCCCCTTCGTCTAGAGGCCTAGGACACGACCCTTTCACGGTTGTAACAGGGGTTCGAATCCCCTAGGGGACGCCAAGTTTTAAAAAACTTGATTGATATCGAAAGTAACCATATCTCGATATTTGGAGTGGTAGTTCAGTTGGTTAGAATACCGGCCTGTCACGCCGGGGGTCGCGGGTTCGAGTCCCGTCCACTCCGCCAACTTCTCGAAACCCTGTTTGCGCAAGCAAGCAGGGTTTTTTTCTGTCCGCGTGTCATTTCCATTCCTTCGTGAATTGACAGAAGGTCCCGCTGCAAATCTAATCAACTCGGTACAGTTCCAATGCCGTGCCCGGAGGTCAGCGACATGTTCAAACCGAAGATCGCCATTCATGTGGGAATCATGGCAAGCATGTGCTTGAGTCCACAGGCCTGGGCCGATCCGAACGATATCGTATTGACCAACTACACTGAAAACGGGCTGCGTCAGGTCGATTTCCGCTTGGGTTCGTATCACCAAAACGGCCAGCCCAGCCAGGATGCCTTGATTCTTGGCTTGGGATACGGCATCAGTGACTCGTGGTTCTCCGAGTTTTATCTTGGCTACTCCAAGTCCGGCGGCGACGCCGTCAACTTCGATTCGGCCGCCATTGCCAATACATTCCTGATCACCGGCGAGAACTCGCCGCTGGAGCTGGGTCTTTATACCGAGGTGGAGTACGAACGGGACCGCTCGCAAGGTGACCTGCTTATGTTTGGTCCGCTGATGGAGTTCGAGGCGGGTCTGACCAAGGTCAATTTGAACTTTCTGTTCTCGCGAAATTATCTGGCGGACTTTTCCAATCCGATGCAGTTGGGATACCAGTGGCAGGTCCGTCGGCATATTCCGGGACCGGTCGATCTGGGCTTGCAGGGATTCGGCCAGTTCGGTCAATGGGATAAATTCGCGCCGCTCAATCAGCAGTCACATCGCCTGGGTCCGGCCGTTTTCGGAAAATTCGACGTGGGCGAAAAGAATGTGCTCAGCTATAACGCCGCTGTTCTGTTCGATGCCTTCACGGGCGTGCATGCAACCACCTTCAAATTTCAGGCGGTCCTGAGTTTCTAGCACGCATGTTTTCAGGCGGTCAAGACGGGCGGGTTCCAAGCGGCCAGCCATGGCTCCAGTTGCGGCACCGGTATCGGGCGGCTCATGAAATAGCCTTGCCCCTGGTCGCAGCCCATTCGAGCTAGCAACGCCCAAGCCTTTTCCGTCTCGACGCCTTCGGCAACGACGCGCAGCCCGAGATTGTGTGCAAGATCAATGGTTGACCGAACAATCTTGGCATCGCTGGCGTCGCTTTCCATCTTGAGTACGAAGGACTTGTCGATCTTGAGTTCGTCAACGGGCAGGCTCTTCAAATAGGCCAGTGAGGAATAGCCGGTACCGAAGTCATCGATCGACAACTCAACGCCCGTCGCGTGGAGCCGTTCCAAGGTCGCCAGCGCGCGGACAGGATCGTCCATGATGGAACTCTCCGTGATCTCAAGACAAAACGACCCTGCGCTGACGCCGTGCTTCTCCATCAGGGCGAGAAACAGGTCGGGCAAATGCTGGTCCAACAAATCGCGTGTCGACAGATTGACGGAGATCTTTGCGGAGATGCCTTTGTCGCTCAACGCCTTGCTGACCTTTGTAGATTGCTCCAATACCCATCGGGTCAGCGGACGAATGAAGCCGGTCTTCTCTGAAAAGGGAATGAACTGGTCTGGAAATACCAAACCCCGGGTTGGATGCTGCCAACGAACCAGCGCCTCGAATCCGACGAATTCACCGGTCTTGAGCGACAGCTTGGGCTGCGCATACATCTTGAATTCGCCGCGTTCCAGGCCGCGCCGCATTTCGCTCAGCAGCGACAAATTCTGCTCGCTGCCTTTGTCCTGGGCCGGGTCATACACGACCGCTTCATTGCCACCCCGCTTGGCCACGTACATGGCCTCCTCCGCATGGCTCATCAAGGACCGTGCATCGGTGCCATGAAATGGGTAGCCGGCAATCCCGATGCCAGCGCCGATGTCGACACTTTGTTCTTCAAGCGTCATCGGCACTTCGAGTGCCATCAATATCCGCCTGGCCATTTCGAGCGCCTCGTCCTCGCTCGTGTCGAGCATCAAGACTGCAAATTCGTCGCCGCCCAGGCGGGCCACGACAAATTGATGAATTACCGTATCCACCAGTCTTTGCGCAACCAGGCGCAGCAAATGATCGCCGAAACTGTGGCCGAGTATGTCGTTGACATTCTTGAACCGGTTCAAATCCATCATCAGGATGAAACAGGTTCTGGTCTTGCCCGCACTTTGCTGAATTGCATTTTGAAGCAGTTGCGCAAACCGGGCGCGATTGGGCAGGTCGGTCAGGGGGTCCGAGTAGGCCAGGTGTCGGATTTCCTGCTCATGCCTGGCAATGCCGCCGCGCATGGATTCAAAGGCCACGGACAGCTTGCGGATCTCGTCGTGGCCTTTGATTTCGACCGGGCTTTGAAAATCGCCATCGCCGAGCCGTTTGGCCACTGCGGTCAAGTCGCGCAAGGGGCTGGCGATGCGCCGGGCAGCGAAAAAGCTGAACATCGATGCGATGACGGTGACGACAGCGGTGATCACGATCAGCCGCAGCTGCAACTGCCTGTAGGGGGCGATGGCCTCGTCGATGGAGCGCTGTAGTACAACGATCGCCCGCTGGCTGTCACCACCGTCCGCCAGCGCCAGGACGCGCGTGCTGTACTCGCCGCGACTCAATTGGAGCGATTGCAACTCAAGCGGCCGGGCATCTTCAGCCTTCCCGTTGATTTTCTCGCCGCCCATCGTCAGCTGATCCGCGAGCTTTTGCGCGTCTTCTGCGTCCAGTGTCGACCCATCGACAGCCCAGCGATTTCCCTCCATGCTGACCAGAAACGACACGTCCAGCATCGACAGTTCGCGCATCTCGGCAGCCAGTTGCTTGTCGAGCGCAAAAGCCATTGCCACATAGCCGATCGTGATGGGCGCGCGCACCGGCACGACGACGATTTGATAGGGGTGGCCGGAGAACAGCGTCACGCCGGCCGTGCCGTCATCGCGCTCCGCAGCGTCCTGCAAGTTCAGGATGGACTGCTCCAGGCTGCCGGGGGCTTGTTTGGTGGTGCTCGCCACGATCTGGCCGTCCAGCGCGATATACAGGGCCAGCGACGCGCCAATTCGTTCCTGCGTGTTGACCAGAACCGCTTCAATCGTTTCGCGATCATGGGAGGCAATGGCTTGCCGAAATCCATAGTCCTTGGCAACAGTGCGCGCGTTGCCGGTATAGCTCTGGGTTTTTTCCTCCAACAGTCGACGGAACAGTGGGACACCCAATTCCAATTGGTCGCGCACGGCCGCCTGCTCGTTGGTCGTGATGCCGTTGCGGATCACAAAGAATGCCACGCCCTGTCCCGCCAGGATCAGGGCTAGGAACAGGGTGACGATTCGGCTTTCCAGGGTTCCGAAAGAGGGCATGGTCAAAATGCTTGTCTAGTGTCCTGGCAAGGGCGGGGGTAGGGTCCGGACCACGTCCAATGAAAAACTGGCCGTCGACTCGGCGTCCTGCATCACCAGGGGTTGGCTGAGCGTCTGCTTGCGGGACGGTAATCCGTAGTACCAGGTTTTCAATTCGTACTTGCCGTTGGGGAGGCCTTCCAATCTGACCGTGCCCTGCGCGTCGGTCTTCCCGAAATACGGGGTATCGACGACCTGGACGTAGGCAATCATTTTGTCGTGGATATTGCAGCCCAATACAACCGTCCCCACCTTGTCGAACAACTGCGGCGGCGCCGACTTGCCCGAATACAGCGGCAAGTCGAAGGTTTTGGCCGGTGAGAAGGAATAGACGTGGTGCTTGAACGGATCGTTGTTGGGAAAGCTGATTTCAGTGCCGACCCGAACCACGGTGACCAGGGGAATGAACGTGCGCTTCAATTGCGCGATTTCCGCCGTATGAGCCGTTTTTTGCGAGGTCGCGCCGGCCAAAGGTTCCGCGAAAACGACTGCGTCTTCGACCGGCGCACCCTTGGCGTCGTGGACTTGCACCGTCAGATCAGCGCAGAGCGCTTGCATTGGAAAGCCGGCAAGAACCGCTCCCACGGACGCCAGACCGACGGCAATTCGACAGCCTCGGCAGCATCTTCTTATTCGATTCATGTACCCGGCTCCTGCTCGTGAAGGTCCTGCAAATTCGCTGAATTGAATGGCTACAGTTTGTAGAGCGCCTTGCGCTCGGGCGTGAAGTGCCACCAAGGCCTGGGTGGCCCGCCTGACATGAAATCGACGACAGCCATCAAAGTATCAAGCACGCAAGGGTCGTGGCGTTGCCCGGTCGCCGTGCAGAGTTGCTGGTAGAGCGAAAACGCGTCGCGCCCGCGCAAGTCTTGTGGCTTGTGAATGCCAAGAAGCCGAAGATCTTCAGCACAGGCTTTTCCCACGTTTGGAATCTGTTCAAGCTGCTCGCATTCCTGACAATGGGACGCCTTCTTCATGGTGCCTTTTGGTCAATTGAATTTGTCAGGGAAACATCTCAGGAAAACATCTGACCTCGGATCAAGCCCACGGCCAGGCCTTCGACTGCAAAGCTTTCGTCGCCTTCCTGCACTTGGATGGGTTCGAAATCCGGGTTTTCGGGCAGCAATTCAATGCCCTGCCTGTTGCGCCGAAAACGCTTGACCGTGACTTCATCGCCCAGCCTTGCGACGACGATTTGACCGTTCCTGGCATCGCAGGTCTTTTGCACGGCCAAGAGGTCGCCGTCCATGATGCCGATATCTTTCATGCTCATGCCGCGGACGCGCAGCAAAAAGTCCGGGCGGTGTGAAAACATGCTCGCCTCGACGTTATAGTTTTGCTCGATGTGCTCCTGCGCGAGGATGGGCGAGCCGGCCGCCACACGGCCCACCAAGGGCAGACTGAGCTGCGCCAGGCCGGGAATGGGCAAGGAGAATTGTTGGGACCTGGATTCGCGCGATTCGTTCAGTGCACGTAAAGCCTCCGAACGCAGCCGGATGCCGCGCGAAGTGCCGCCCAGCAGTTCGATCACGCCCTTGCGGGCCAGCGCCTGCAGATGTTCCTCAGCTGCATTGGCCGAACGGAAACCCAATTCGTGCGCAATTTCGGCGCGAGTGGGTGGGGAGCCGGTGTTTTCAATGCTGGTGCGAACCAGGTCGAAAATCTGCTGCTGTCGTGCGGTGAGTTTGGGTTGATCGTTCACGGTCGCCTTGAGAGTTTTCCGAATACTGTATTTTCATCCAGGTGTGCAAAAAATGCAAAGCATGGCTTCGAATGTGATCGTGATTCTCGGCACCGGCGGCACCATTGCCGGCCAGGCGGCGAGCGCCACGGACAATGTCGGCTACAAGGCGGGGCAGTTGTCGGTCGCGAGCCTGGTGGCCGCCATTCCCGCGCTGGCCGGCCTGCCCTTGGAGACCGAGCAGGTCGCGCAGCTGGACAGCAAGGACATGGATTTCGCCACCTGGCAGCGCCTCGCGGCGGCGGTGGACCGGCATCTGGCCCGCCCTGAGGTGGGCGCGGTGATCATCACGCACGGCACGGACACGCTGGAGGAGACCGCCTATTTCCTGCAGCGCGTGCTGGCACCGCGCAAGCCGGTCGTCATGACCGCGGCGATGCGGCCGGCCACGGCCTTGCAGGCGGACGGGCCTCAGAACCTGCTGGACGCTGTGGCCGTGGCCGCGTGCCCGGAGGCGACAGGGGTGTCCGTGGTGCTGGCCGGGCAGGTGCACGGCGCGGACCAGGTCCAGAAGGCACACAGTTATCGCATCGACGGCTTTTGCTCGCGCGACGAGGCCGTCGTGGCCTGGGTGGAGGAGGGGCGGGTGCGCACGGTCGGCGCGTGGCCCCACAGTGGCGAAGCACTGGGCTTGAACCGCATTGCGCGTGCCGCCGGGGCCTGGCCCAAGGTGCAGATCCTGCTCAACCATGCCAGCGCCGACGGCAGCCTGGTGCAGGCCATGCAGGCCGTGGGGACGGCAGGCATCGTCGTGGCCGGTACCGGCAATGGCACCCTGTCTCAAGGCCTGGAGCAGGCCCTGCTGGATGCGCAGGCCCAAGGCGTGAAGGTGCTGCGCAGCACGCGGTGCCAGGCTGGGCCGGTGTTGGACAACGGCACAGGCCTGGCCAGTGCTGGATCGCTGTCGCCGGTCAAGGCCCGGGTCGAGATGATCCTGCAGCTGCTGGCCTGAGCCCGGAAGAATCCTTCAGGCCGCTGCGGTCAGGGCGTCGACCTCGGCGCTCAGTTCCAGCCAGCGTAGTTCCGCCGCTTCCAGTTCTTCGCCAATGGCCTTCAGGCGCTTGCCCAGTTCGGCAAATTGGGCTGGCGTGGTTGATGGGTTGGCCAAGGCGTTTTCCACGGCCGTGCGTTCGTCCGCCAGCTTGTTGAGCTTGACGTCGATGGCGTCCATTTCCTTGCGCAAGGGCCGGGTCTGCTCGGCCAGACGCTGGCGGGCCTGGCCGCTGGCCTTGCGGTCCTCGCGGGAGTTCGCGGGCGTCGACGGCGGGGGGAGCACCGGTGCTGCGACGGGCGCAGGCGCTACGGCAGCGGCCTTGATCGCGTCCTTTGCGGCGTCCTTGGCCGCTTTGGCAGCTTCCTTGGCGGTGTCGAGCAGCCATTGCTGGTAGTCGTCCAAGTCGCCATCGAAGGGGCCGACCTGGCCCTTGGCGACCAGCCAGAATTCGTCGCAGACCTCGCGCAGCAGCGCGCGGTCGTGGCTGACCAGCATCACCGTGCCCTCGAACTCATTGAGCGCCATCGACAGCGCCTCGCGCGTGTTCAGGTCCAGGTGGTTGGTCGGTTCGTCGAGCAGCAGCAGGTTGGGGCGCTGCCATACCAGCATGGCCAGGACCAGGCGCGCCTTTTCGCCGCCCGAGAGGCTGCCAACCTGCTGGTTGACCATCTCGCCGACGAAGCGGAACTGGCCCAGGAAGTCCCGCAGCTCCTGCTCGCGGGCGCTGGGGCTGACCTCCTTGGCCAGCCGCACCATATGGCTGAGCGGACCTTCGTCGAGCCGCAGCACGTCGAGTTCCTGCTGCGCGAAATAACCGATCGACAGGCCCTTTCCCTCGGTGATCTTGCCGCCCAGGGCCGGCATCATGCGGGCGACGGTCTTGACCAGGGTCGACTTGCCCTGGCCGTTGGCGCCCAGGATACCGATGCGCTGGCCGGCCAGCACCGAGCGGTTGATGCCGTGCACGATGATCTTGTCTTCGAAGTGATCGGTTTCGACGGGCACCCGGTAACCGCAGGCGACCTCGTCGAACATCAGCATGGGGTTGGGCAGGCTGACGGGCTCGCGGAATTCGAACGCGAAATCGGCGGAAGCCAGCACCGGCGCCAGGCGCTCCATGCGCTCCAGCGCCTTCACGCGGCTTTGCGCCTGCTTGGCCTTGCTGGCCTTGGCCTTGAAGCGCGTGATGAACTTCTGCAGATGCGCGATGCGGTCCTGCTGCTTCTCGAAGGCGGCCTGCTGCAGCACCATGCGCTCGGCGCGCATGGCTTCGAACGCCGTGTAGTTGCCGCCATAGCGCACCAGCTTGGCCTCGTCCAGGTGCAGGGTGACGCGCGTGATGGCGTCCAGGAATTCGCGGTCGTGGCTGATGACGAGCAGGGTGCCCTCGTAGCGCTTCAGCCAGGCTTCCAGCCACACCAGGGCGTCGAGGTCCAGGTGGTTGGTGGGCTCGTCGAGCAGCATCAGGTCGGCCGGGCACATCAGCGCGCGCGCCAGTTGCAATCGCATGCGCCAGCCGCCGGAGAAGCTGTTGACCGGCGCATCGAGTTGGACGAGCGTGAAGCCCAGGCCCATCAGCAGCGCCTGCGCGCGCGACCGGGCATCCAGGCTGCCGGCATCCATCAGCATGCCGTGCGCTTCAGCCATCGCGTGGCCGTCTTCGGCCGCTTCGGCTGCGTCCAGCGCGCGCTGGGCCTCCATCAGGCGGGTGTCGCCTTCGAGCACGAAATCTGTGGCCGGCAGCTCCGTTTCCGGCATGTTCTGCGCGACCTCGGCCATGCGCCATTGGCGTGGGATGTCGACCTCACCCTTGTCGCTGTGCAAGCGATGGGTCAGCATCGCAAACAGGCTGGACTTGCCGGCGCCGTTGCGGCCCACCAGGCCGATCTTCTCGCCCGGCTGCAGCGTGACGCTGGCGTCGTCCAGTATGACCTTGGTGCCGCGGCGCAGCGTGATATTGCGCAGCGTGATCATGCTGACGCCCTCAGGGCTTGCAGCGCTTCACGGGTCACCAACAACACTTGATCCTCTCCGGCCGATGTTTCCATCCAGGCCACTTCCAATTGCGGGAATGCCGTTTCAAAAAATGCACGCTCGTTGCCGATCTCCAGCACCAGCACGCCGTGTTCGTTCAGGCAGTCCGGTGCCTGGGCCAGCAACTGGCGCACGAAGTCCATGCCGTCGGCGCCGCCGGCCAGCGCGAGCTCGGGCTCGGCACGGTATTCAGCCGGCAGGGCGGCCATGGAACGGCTATTGACGTAGGGTGGGTTGCACAGGATCAGGTCGTAGCCGCCGCCTTGCGCCGCGCCGCGGGCAGGGGCCAGGCCGTCGCCTTGCAGCAGCGTGATGCGATCGGCCAGGCCGTGCTTGGCGACATTGATGTGCGCCACCGCCAGCGCATCGACGCTCAGGTCGATGGCGTCGATCTGCAAGTCCGGCCAGGCCATGGCCGCCAGCACGGCCAGGCTGCCGTTGCCGGTGCACAGGTCCAGCGCCCGGGTCGATTGAGGGTTCAGCCAGGGGTCGATGCTGGCATCGGCAATCAACTCGGCGATGAAGCTGCGCGGCACGATGGCGCGCTCGTCCACATAGAAGGGCACGCCCTGCAACCAGGCTTCGCGGGTCAGGTAGGCGGCAGGCTTGCGAGTGGCGATGCGCTCGCCAACCAGGGTTTCAATTTGCGCCAACTGCTCGGGTGTCAGGTCCTGCTCGGCGTGTTCGTCAAGCGCGTCCAGCGGCAATCCCAGTCGCCACAGCACCAGCCAGGCGGCTTCATCAAAGGCATTGGTGGTGCCATGCCCAAAAGAAACGCCCGCTTCGGTCAGGCGGGCGGCTTGGGCTTCAATACAGGCCATCAATTTCACAGCAACAGGGGCTCCAGCGTGCGTCGATAGATGGAGGCCAGTGGCTCCACCTGATCAACCGGTACATATTCATTGATCTTGTGAATGCTCGCATTCAGCGGGCCGAATTCGATCACTTGCGGGCAGATGGCGGCGATGAAGCGGCCGTCGGAGGTGCCGCCGGTGGTGGAGAGTTCGGTCTTGATGCCGCATTCGGCGGCAATGGCCTGGCTCAAGGCCTCAGAGAGTTCGCCCGCGGGCGTGAGGAAGGGCTCGCCGCCCAGCACCCAGTTGAGGGCGTATTCGAGGCCATGCCGGTCAAGCAGGGCGTGGACCTTGGCCTTGAGGCTGGCCGGGGTCGATTCGGTCGAGAAGCGGAAATTGAAATCGAGTTCCATGTCGCCCGGAATCACGTTGGTGGCGCCGGTGCCAGCCTTGATGTTGGAAATCTGGAAGGTGGTGGGCGGGAAATAGGCGTTGCCCTGGTCCCATTCGATGGCAGTGAGTTCGGCCAGCGCCGCGGCGGACTGATGGATGGGATTGCGCGCCAGCTGGGGGTAGGCCACGTGGCCTTGCACGCCCTTGATCCGCAGCTTGCCGCTGAGCGAGCCGCGGCGGCCGTTCTTGACCATGTCGCCGAGTTTCTCGACCGAGGTGGGCTCGCCGACGATGCAGTAGTCGAGGCGCTGGCCACGCTCCTTGAGCCGCTGGCAACACACCACGGTGCCGTCGACCGCCGGACCTTCTTCGTCGCTGGTCAGCAGGAAAGCGATGCTGCCGCGGTGGTCGGGGTGGGCGGTGACGAATTGTTCGCAGGCCACGACCATGGCGGCCAGCGAGGTTTTCATGTCGGCGGCGCCGCGGCCGTAGAGCTTGCCCTCGCGGTAGCTCGGCACGAAGGGGTCGCTGTCCCAGTCCTTGAGATTGCCGGGGGGCACCACGTCGGTGTGTCCGGCGAACATCAGCACCGGGCCGTCGGGATGGGTCCCGCGTTTGAGGCTCCAGAGATTGCTGACGCGGCCATCCTCGGGTCCGCTGTCCATGCGTTCAGACTCGAATCCGATCGCGGCCAGGCGTTGCTCGATCAGTTCCAGGCAGCCAGCATCGGCGGGTGTGACCGAGGGGCGCGAAATCAGCTGCTCCAACAGGGTAAAGGTGTCGGACATTCAGTCGCCTCGCACGTCCAGGGTGATTTCGGTGAAGCTGGCGGTGTCGGCCGGAGCGTCTTCCTCCTTGGCCGGAGCGCGCGATATGGCCGAGTTGTCGTTCTGCAGGCGCCAGAGCAGGTTGGTGGGCGAGTCCGCAAAGGCCAGGCCCTCCTCGCGGCTGATGCTGCCGTCCTTGATCAGGCGGGCGAAGTGTTCCTCGTAGGTCTGCGAACCCTCGGCGATGGATTTTTCCATGGCCTCCTTGACCGCGGTGAAGTTGCCTTGCTCGATGAACTCGGCCACCAGCTTGGTGTTGAGCAGGATCTCGATCACGGGGAGGCGCCCGCCCGCCGTGGCGCGCACCAGGCGCTGCGAAACAATGGCCTTCAGGCCGGCCGAGAGGTCGTTCAGCAAGGCCGGCCGCGAATCCGGCGTGTAGAACGACAGGATGCGGTTCAACGCCTGGTAGCTGTTGTTGGCGTGCATGGTGGCCACCACCAGATGGCCCGACAGCGCGTACGAGATGGCGGCTGTCATGGTGTCGCGGTCGCGGATTTCCCCGATCAGGATGCAATCCGGCGACTGACGCAGCGCATTCTTCAGCGCGATCTGCAAGTTGCTGGTGTCCCGGCCCACTTCGCGCTGGTTCACGACAGACCGCTTGTTCGTGAACAGGTATTCGACGGGGTCTTCGATGGTCAGGATGTGCCCGGCCATGTTGAGGTTGCGGTGCTCCAGCATGGCCGCCAGCGTCGTGCTCTTGCCGGTGCCGGTGGCGCCCACCATCAGGATCAGCCCGCGCTTTTCAAGCACCAGCTTGCCCAGCACGGGGGGCAGGTTGAGGGTTTCAAGCGTGGGAATTACATGCGGGATGTGGCGGAACACGGCCGCCACGGAGCCCCGCTGCTTGAAGCCGGACAGGCGAAAGCTGCCGACCTGCGACACGGCCACCGCCATGTTGAGTTCGCAGGTCCGGTCCAGCTCCTCCATCTGCTTTTCGTCGATCACCTCGGCAATCAGCTGCCGGGGCTGGCTGGGGGTCAGCAACTGGTCGGACAGCTGCAGCATCTGCCCGTTGATGCGGATGAGCACTGGCATATTGGCCGACAAGTAGACGTCGGAGGCGCCTTTGTCGGCCATCAGCCGCAGGATGCGTTCCATGTTTCCGCTCATTGCAATGCTTTCCTCATGTTCGGCAGGGGATGGGCTGATGCTGCGGGCCGCAGGACAGGGGGCTCGAAACCAGGCGCGATCAAGAACGCAAAAGATCGTTGATGGAGGTCTTGGCGCGGGTCTGCGCATCCACCCGCTTGACGATGATGGCGGCATACAGGCTGTAGCGGCCCTCGTCCTTGGGCAGGCTGCCGCTGATCACGACCGAGCCGGCCGGCACGCGGCCATAGCTGATCTCGCCGGTGGCGCGATCAAAGATGGGCGTGCTCTGGCCCAGGTACACGCCCATGGAGATGACCGAGTTTTCCTCGACGATCACGCCCTCGACCACCTCGGAGCGCGCGCCGATGAAGCAGTTGTCCTCGATGATGGTCGGGTTGGCCTGCAGCGGTTCCAGCACGCCGCCGATGCCCACGCCGCCCGACAGGTGCACGTGCTTGCCGATCTGCGCGCAGGAGCCGACGGTGGCCCAGGTGTCGACCATGGTGCCTTCGTCGACGTAGGCGCCGATGTTGACGTAGGACGGCATCAGCACCACGTTCTTGGCCTGGAAGCTGCCGCGGCGCGCCACGGCGGGCGGCACCACGCGCACGCCGCTGGCGCGCAGCGCGGTCTCGTCCATGCTGCCGTACTTGCTGGGCACCTTGTCGAAGAAGGTCAGGGGGCCATCGCCCATCATCTGGTTGTCGTTCAGGCGGAACGACAGCAGCACGGCCTTTTTCAGCCATTGGTGCACGGTCCACTGGCCCACGGCCTGCCGTTCGGCCACGCGCAGGCGTCCTGCGTCGAGTTCGTCGAGCACGTGGTTCACCGCTTCGCGGACCTGCGCCGGCGCGTTGCCGGGGCTGAGGGAGGCTCGATCTTCCCAGGCTTGATCGATCAGGGCTTGCAGTTGTTGGCTCATGAGGTGATGCGGTGTTCTAGGACTGAAGATGCGCCCGCAAGGCGGCGGGCCGACGTATGGAAAACAGGCGATTCGGCGGTCAATTCAGCGGGATGGATAGCCCTTGACGAAGGCGCGGATGCGTTCAGCCGCTTCCTGGCATTCGGACTGCTCGGCCACCAGGGCCAGGCGGATACGCCCGACGCCCGGGTTGACGCCATGGGCGGTTCGCGCCAGCAGGCTGCCCGGCAGCACGGTCACATTGTATTGAGCCAGCAACTCCAGGGCGAAACGGATGTCGTCGCCGGCCGCAATATGCGGGGGCACGCCGGCCCAGAGGTAAAAGCCGGCGTCAGGCAGGCGCACGTCCAGCACCTCGGCCAGCAGCGGCGTGATGCGCTCGAACTTGGCCCGGTATTCGGCGCGGTTGGCCACCACATGCGATTCATCGTGCCAGGCGTCTACGCTGGCCGCCTGCACCAGCGGATTCATGGCGCTGCCGTGGTAGGTGCGGTAGAGCAGGAAAGCCTTGATCAGGCTGGCATCGCCGGCCACGAAGCCGGCACGCAGACCTGGCACGTTGGAGCGCTTGGACAGGCTGGTCAGCGCGATCAGGTTGCGAAAGTCGCTGCGGCCCAGCTTGAGGGCTGCTTCCAGGCCACCCAGCGGCGCCTCGTCGCGGAAGTAGATTTCCGAGTAGCACTCGTCGGAGGCGATGACGAAGCCGTGGCGGTCGCTCAGGTCGAACAGGCGCTGCCATTCGGACAGCGGCATGACGGCGCCCGTCGGGTTGCCTGGCGAGCACACATACAGCAGCTGCGTGCGCGCCCAGGTGGCCGCGTCGATCTGTTCCCAGTCGATGGCGAAGTTGCGCGCCGGGTCTGAATTGGCGAATACAGGCTGGGCGCCGGCCAGCAGGGCAGCCCCTTCGTAGATTTGATAGAAGGGGTTGGGGCAGACCACGGTGGGCGAGGGCGCGCTGGCGTCGATGACGGTCTGGGCCAGGGAGAACAGCGCCTCGCGCGAGCCATTGACGGGCAGCACCTGGGTCGACGGATCAATCTGGACCCCGTAGCGGCGTTGCAGCCATGCGGCGCAGGCTTCGCGGAGCCGGTTTTCTCCTACGGTGGCAGGGTAGTTTGACAAGCCGGCCATGGCACCCACGATGGCGCGTTCCACCAGTTGCGGCGCCGCGTGCTTGGGTTCGCCAATGCCCAGGCTGATGGGCCGCAGAGCCGGATTGGGCCGAATGTCACGGGTGAGTTGACGAAGACGTTCGAAGGGATAGGGCTGGAGCCGGTTCAGCAGGGGGTTCACGCGCGCGTTCATGTCGACATCATAGGCTTTACCGACTTTACACAGGAGCGGCCCTGTGGAGGTGGTACGCTTTTGGCCATCGATGGGTTGACCATCGATGGCGCCAGCATTCCGTGGATGCGCGCATGAACTCCAGACGAGGCTTGTATTCCAGCGTGGTGACGAATTCCTGGCGACCCAATCGATTGTGTATTCGGTGGTGCATTGCGCGCATAGGCCAAAGAGGGTGGCTGCTGGCTATCGCGGCCCTCGGCCTGGCTGCGGGCTCGCACGCCATTGCACAAGCTGCCGAATGCACGAAAGTCGTCGTCACAGCCGACCCCGAATTTCCACCCTACGCCTGGTACGACGGCAAGCAATTGCGCGGGGCCAGCGTGGATGTGGTCACGTCAGTGCTGGACAGCATGCATCTGCCCTATGAACTGCGCTATGTCGGCCCCTTCGTGCGCGTGTTGCGCAGCGCGCGGTTCGGCGAGGTCGACATCGTCACCGAACTCAAGCGCAACCCGGAGCGCGAGCAGTTTCTGGTGTTTTCCGAGTCGCCCATCTTCAGCAATCCGAGTTCGGTCTTCGTTCGCAGCGACGTCAGCAGGACCGTGAACAGCCGTGAAGCGCTGGTCGGGCTGCGGGGCGGCGTGACGCACGGCACCAAGTTCGGCGACGGCATGGACGAATACATCGACGCTCACTTGAGCGTCGAAGTGGCGCCGGGCATCAAGGAAAACTTTGCCAAGTTGGCCGCGGGACGCATCGACTATTTCCTGTCGCCGCACTACCCGGCGCTGAGCTACCTGATTGCCAGCGGCAGGGCCGATCAATTCCAGGCGCTCAAGCCCTTCGTGGCCCAGGCCATGAACTACGTCGGGTGGTCGCGCAAGAGCGCCTGCCTGGCGCGCCTGGACGAATTCAATGCCGGCTTGCGCCGCTATCTGGCCTCCATCAACAGCATGCGCCTGGTTGAAGCCAGTTATGACCTCTGGCAGCACAGCCCGCAAATGGTGCGTTGAGGGCCCGCCCAGGCTCAGAGCAGGCCGGTTTCAGCGGCGTGTGTGGGCAGGTCGACGCGCGGTGCCGGCTTCCAGTCCTTTTTACGGTGCTCGACCACCACGTTCGTGTAAATACCGCCGCGCACATACCACTTGGCGGTGATGCGGATGAAGCGCGGATCGGTGACCTTGACGATGTCTTCCAGGATGGTGTTGGTCACTTTTTCGTGGAACGCGCCTTCGTCGCGGTAACTCCAGAAGTACATCTTCAGGCTCTTGAGCTCGACGCAATACTGGTCGGCGATCATGTCGATCGTGAAATGCGCGAAGTCGGGTTGGCCGGTCAGCGGGCAGTGGCAGGTGAATTCGGGCACCTGGAACTGGATCACATAGTCGCGCTCGGGCGCCGGGTTGGGGAACACATGCAGTTCCTTGGACGGTGCCGACGGCGGGTTGGGCGGCATCTCGCGCATCTTGGGTGCGGCCTTGCCGGTTTTGGATTTTTCGGTGGGGGCGGCTGCGGGCGCGGATTTCTTGGCCATGGTCATGCTCGGTGCGGAGTTTGCAGATGGAAATCTGGACTGATTTTGAACGTAGGTCGAATGGTATCATCCAGCCCCGAGACAGCCCCTTGAAAAGGGGCTTTTCCGTAAATAAATCAATGGTTTAGAGATTATTCCCATACGCGCATGCGTCTGAACTCGATCAAGCTTTCGGGCTTCAAGTCCTTCGCCGAACACACGCATTTCCAACTGCCGGGTCAATTGGTGGGCGTGGTCGGCCCCAACGGCTGCGGCAAGTCCAACATCATGGACGCCGTGCGCTGGGTGCTGGGCGAAAGCAAGGCCTCCGAGTTGCGCGGCGAGTCCATGCAGGATGTCATCTTCAACGGCTCCGGCAACCGCAAGCCGGCCAGCCGGGCCAGCGTGGAGCTGGTGTTTTCCAACGAGGACGCGCGTGCCGGCGGGCAGTGGAACCAGTTCAGCGAGATCGCGGTCAAGCGCGTGCTGACGCGCGACGGCGGCTCCAGCTACTTCATCAACAACCAGCCGGTGCGGCGCCGCGATGTGCAGGATGTGTTCCTGGGAACGGGCTTGGGGCCGCGCGCCTACGCCATCATCGGCCAGGGCACCATCAACCGCATCCTGGAGAGCAAGCCGGAAGACCTGCGCATGTTCCTGGAGGAGGCCGCCGGCGTTTCCAAGTACAAGGAGCGCCGCCGCGAGACCGAGAACCGCCTCAAGGACACGCGCGAGAACCTCACCCGCGTCGACGACATCCTGCGCGAGCTCAACAGCAACCTGGAGCGCCTGGAGCGCCAGGCCGAGGTGGCGGCCACCTACCGCGCCCTGCAGGACAGCGGCACGCTCAAGCTGCACCAGCTCTGGTTCCTCAAGCACCGCGACGCCACCGGCGAGCAAGCTCGCGTGCAGGCCGAGCACGCGCAGGCAGTCAATGCCCTGGAGGCCCGCATGGCCGAGCTGCGCCATGTCGAGGCCGAGCTGGAAACCGTGCGCCAGGCCCACTATGCGGCGGGAGACGAGTTGCATGCCTCGCAGGGTCGCATGGCCGAAGCCCAATTGGAGGTCAGCCGGCTGGAGGAGCGCATCCGCTACGTGGTCGAAGGTCGTCAGCGCGTCGAGCAGCGCCTGATCGAGTTGCAGGCGCAAAGCCGGCAATGGCAAGACCGTGCCGCGCAAGCCCTGGCGGACCTGGAAGACGTCGCCGTCCAGATGGCGCAGGCCGAAGAGCAGAGCGAGGTGCTGGCCGCGCAGGCCGAGGAGCAGGCGACGCTGCTGCCGGGCGTGGAAGAGGCCCTGCGACAGGCGCAGGCCAAGGCCAATGAGCAGCGCACGCAGGTCAATCAGGTGCAGCAGCAGATCCAGGTCCTGGCGGCCGAAAGCCGCAATCTGGATGAACAGTCGCGCCAGTTGCGCAACCGCCGCGAACGACTGGCCGCCGAGCGCCAGAGCCTGGCCGCGCCCGACGAGGCGAAGCTGGCCGAGCTCAAGTTCAACAGCGATGCGGCCGACGAGGCCCGTGACCTGCTCGACGCCCAATTGCACGAGCTGAGCGAGCAGGCGCCCGCGCTGGACGAGACCCGCCGCGCCGCCCAGCTGGACGCGAACGCGCAACTGTCGCGCCAGTCCGACTTGTCGGCCCGCCAGGAGGCCTTGAAGGCCTTGCAGGAGAAAGTGCAGACCGAAGGCAAGCTCAAGCCCTGGCTGGCCAAGCATGGCATGGACGGCATGAGCGGCTTGTGGACCCGGCTGCACATCGAGACCGGTTGGGAAAATGCGCTCGAAGCGGCCTTGCGCGAGCGCATGGGTGCGCTTGAGGTCGGCCGGCTGGAAACCGTGCGCGCCTTTGCACAGGACGCGCCGCCTGCCAGGCTGGCCTTCTATTCGCTACCGCAGCCCGGCATCGCCAACAGCCACAATACCCTGTCGCGTCTGAGCGATTTACTGCGCTTGGAAGATGCCGGCCTGAAGGCCTTGCTCAACGACTGGCTGGAAGGCGTCTACACCGCGTTCACGCTCGACGAGGCGCTGGCCCATCGCAGCAAGCTCACCCATGGCGAGCTGATCATGACGCGCGAGGGCCACGCCGTCAGCCAGTTCGCGGTCAGCTTTTATGCGCCGGATTCCGAGTCCGCAGGCCTGTTGGCGCGCGCGCAGGAGATCGAGAACCTGGGCCTGGAGCTGCGCGCCCAGCAACTGATCGCCGACGAGGCCAAGAGCCGGCTGGTGCGCGCCGAAGCCGCCAGCAGCGAGGCCTCGCAGCGCCTGGCCCATCTGCGGCGCCAGGCTGGCGAGGCGCAGACGCGGGCGCACCAGCTGCACGTCGAATGGCTGCGGCTGTCGCAGCAGGCGCAGGCCACCGGCGCTCGGCGCGAGCAGTTGGCCGAGGAACTGGCCGAGATCGACGCCCAGGCGGAAGACATCCAGGAGCGCCGCATGGTCGGCGAGGCTCGCTTCGAGGAGCTCGACCTGCAACTGGCGACGGCGCAGGAGCGCCACGCCGAGCTGGAAGACGCGGTGATCCAGGCCGAGCGGCGTCTGGGCGAGTCGCGCGACCAGTTGCGCGCCCTGGAGCGCCGCGCCCAGGAGGCGCAGTTCAGCGCTCGGGGGCTGGCGGCACGGCGCGGCGAGCTGCAGCGTTCGATCGAAACCGCGCAAAGCCAGGTCCAGGTCAACACGCAGTCGGCCCAAGGCTTGCAAGGCGAGCTCGACGCGCTCAACGACACCGCTGCGCAAGCCGGTTTGCAGGAGGCGCTGGCCCTCAAGCTCGAGCGCGAGAAAGAGCTGGCGGGCGTGCGGGCCTCTTACGACGACTTGAGCCTGCGCTTGCGCAAGGCCGACGAGCAGCGCCTTGAATTCGAGCGCAGCCTGGAGCCCTTGCGCGAACGCATCACCAAGCTGCAGTTGGAAGAGCAGGCCGCGCAACTGGGCGGCGCGCAATACATGGAGCAGCTCACGGCGGCGCAGGTGGACCTGGAGCAGCTCGCACGCACGATTGCCGAAGGTGAGGTGAAGCTTTACGGCCTGCAGGGCGAGATTGATCGCATCAACCGCGACATCGCCGCCCTGGGCGCCGTCAACCTGGCGGCGCTCGACGAGCTGACGGTCGCGCGCGAGCGCAAGCAGTTTCTCGATGCGCAGGTGAGCGACCTGATGGCAGCCATCACGACGCTGGAAGACGCGATCCACAAGATCGACCTGGAAACCCGCGACCTTCTGTCGGCGACCTTCAACCAGGTCAACGAGCATTTCGGCCGCATGTTCCCCAGCCTGTTCGGCGGTGGCAATGCGCGCCTCGTGATGACGGGCGACGAGATTCTCGATGCCGGCGTGCAGGTCATGGCGCAGCCGCCGGGCAAGAAGAACAGCACCATCCACCTGCTGTCGGGCGGCGAGAAGGCCCTGACCGCGATTGCGCTGGTATTTGCGATCTTCCAGCTCAATCCGGCGCCGTTCTGCCTGCTGGACGAGGTGGATGCGCCCTTGGACGACGCCAATACCGGGCGTTATGCCAAGCTGGTGACCGAGATGAGCCGCGGAACGCAGTTCCTGTTCATCTCCCACAATAAGATCGCCATGGAAATGGCTGAACAACTGATTGGTGTGACCATGCAAGAGCAAGGTGTTTCGCGCATCGTGGCCGTCGATATGGAAGCCGCACTGGGCATGGCGGAGGCTTCGGTATGACCTTGACGGCGATGTTGGCCATCCTCGGTGGCCTGGTGTTGGCAGGTGTGATCGCGCATGGCGCCTGGACCGCGCGCAAGGCCGGCCCGCGCCGCGCCGACCCCCAGCTTGAACCGCAGATGAGCGGGCACGAGCCCGACATGGGCGAGGCCAAGGATGCGGTCTCGCAGGACTTTCAGGAAGACGACGCGGCAGACCCCTTGAAACCGTCGGCGCGGCCGCAGGCGCGCAAGCCCTCGAACCGGGTCGACGCCTTGATCGACGCCATCGCAGTCATTTCCGTCGACGCACCGGTCAGCGGCGAGATGGCCATCTCGCACTTGCCCGGCAGCCGCCGGGCCGGCTCCAAGCCCTTTCACATCGAGGGCCTGAACGCCGAGAGCGGCGAGTGGGAATTGCCCCTGAAGGCCCGGCGCTACAGCGAATTCCAGGCCGGCGTGCAGATGGCCAACCGCAGCGGCGCGATGAACGAGATCGAGTATTCCGAATTCGTCCAGAAGGTGCAGGCCTTCAGCGACGGCGTGGGCGGCTTCGTGCAGTTCCCCGACATGCTGGAAGTGGTGGCGCACGCGCGTGAACTGGACCAGTTCGCCGGCGACCACGACGCGCAACTGGCGGTCCTGCTGCGCGCCCGCAATGCCTCCTGGACCCTGGGCTTCGTGCAGCAGATGGCCTTGCGGCACGGCTTCGTGCCGGGCGCCGTGCCCGGCCGCCTGGTGATGGCCGCCGACGAGGAGGGCGCGCCGCCCATCCTTTTGCTCAGCTTCGACGCCCAGGCCGCCCTGGCCGAAGACCCGCAGGCCTCGTCGCTGCGCGAGATCACGCTCTCGCTCGACGTACCGCAAACGGCCGAGGCCCTGGAACCCTTCGGCACCTGGCAGGAATCCGCACGCGGCCTGGCGCGCGACTTGGAGGCCGACGTCTGCGACGACCGGGGCCAGGTCTTGAATCTGCACGCCTTCACCTCCATCGGCCAGGAACTCTCCACCCTCTACAAGGCCCTGGCCTCCCGCGATCTCGCCGCCGGCAGCCTGGCAGCACGCCGCCTGTTCAGTTAAATCGGACGCGCCTCCAGGGAGGCCCGCCGGGCCGACACCCCAGCAGACGCCGCGGATCCGGCTCTGCCGGTCCGCCGTCGTCGCCCCCTTGAGGGGGAAGCGCTCCGCGCTTCCGGGGTGGTTCAATAGTGCGGCGGCAGCTCGTCCCGCAAGCTCTTGAACGGGGCCGCGCCGCCATCCTCGCTGCGTTCGCGCAACTGGCTCAATTCGCGGATCAGGGCGTCGATCTGCTGTTGCTGCCGGGCGATGATCTGGTTCAGGTGGTCCAGCAGGTCCTCGCTGAAGCTGGCCTTGATTTCCAGCTCGGTGATGCGTTGTTCAAGCCTTGTTTCAGGCGGGTGTTGGGCGTCCATGCCGATATTAGAACCGAGCGGCGCACGTTAATATCATCGCTTCCTGTGGGAATTGCCCAATGACCAGCTTCACCCTGATCGCCCTCCTGATTGCCGCCAGCGCATTTTTCGCCATGGCTGAGTTGTCTCTCGCCGCGTCGCGCCGCTTGAAACTCCAGCAATTGGCCGAAGACGGCGACGCGCGCGCCGACCGCGTGCTGCGCGTGCAAGAGCAGCCCGGCGCCTTCTTCACAGTGGTGCAGATCGGCTTGAACACCGTGGCGATCCTGGGCGGCATCGTCGGCGAGGGCCTGCTGACCCCGCCTTTCGAAGCCGCGTTGAGCTATCTACTTTCGCCTGCGCAGGCACACGCCCTGGGATTCATCTGCTCGTTCGCCAGCATCACCGTGCTGTTCATCATCATGGCCGATCTGCTGCCCAAGCGTTTGGCCATGAACGAGCCCGAAGGCATCGCCATGGTGCTGGTGGGGCCGATGATCGCGCTCACCACGCTGCTCAAGCCGCTCGCCTGGGTGTTCACGACGGTGACCGAAGGCCTGATCCGCCTGCTGGGCCGGCCCACCATACGCGACAACCGCATCACCCATGCCGACATCCTGGCGCTGGCCGAGGCCGGCAACCAGGCCGGGGTGGTGGGCAATGCCGAACAGCAGGTGATCGAGAACGTGTTCGAACTGGACACGCGCACGGTCGAAAGCGCCATGACGCCGCGCGACCGCATCGTGTTTTTCCTGCTCGACGACGACGACCGCATCGTGCGCACCCGCATTGCCGAGGAACCGCACTCCACCTACCTGGTCTGTGACGGCGAGGTCGACCAGGTGCTGGGTTATGTCGATACGACCGATCTGTTCCAGCGCGTGCTGCGCGATGAAAAGCTCGACCTGCGGGCCTGCCATGCGCAGGAGGGCCACCTGATCAAGAAGGTGCTGATCGTTCCGGACCGCATCACGCTGGCCGAGGTGCTGACGCAATTCAGGCAGGCGCACGAGGACTTCGCCGTGATCGTCAACGAGTACAGTCTGGTGGTTGGCGTCATCACGCTCAACGACGTGATGAGCACGGTGATGGGCAGCCTGGTGGCGCCGCACGACGAAGAAAGCATCGTGCGCCGGGAGGATGGCTCCTACCTGGCCGACGGCATCACGCCCATTCCGGATCTGCAGCGCGCGCTGGAATTGGAGGCCTGGCCGAATGCCGGGCAGTACGACACCCTGGCCGGCTTCCTGATGGTGATGCTGCGTCGCATCCCGCGCCGCACCGATCATGTCTATTGGGAAGGCTGGCGCTTCGAGGTGATGGACGTGGACAGCCACCGCGTCGACCAGGTGATGATCACGCGCCAGGCGCCGGCCCAGCCGCCCGCACAAATATCGGCCTGAGCCTGCGCTCGTTGGCACAATCGTGCCCATGAGCCAAGCTGATCTGAATGAATCCACCGACCCGGCGCAGCGGGCCGCGCAACAGGCCGCACAACTGCGCGCCGAACTGCATCTGCATGCCCATCGCTATTACGTGCTCGACGCGCCCAGCATTCCCGACGCCGAGTACGACCGCCTGTTCCAGGCCCTGCAGGCCATCGAGGCGGCGCATCCCGATTTGCTGACGGCCGACTCGCCGACGCAGCGCGTGCTGGGACGGGTGCTGGACGGCTTCACGCCGGTTCGCCATGCCGTGCCCATGCTGTCGATCCGCACAGAGACCGACACCGAGGCGAGCGGCGCGACGAGCTTCGACGCCCGCGTGCGCCGCGAGCTCGAACTGACGGATGACGCGCCCGCGCTCGAATACAACGCCGAACTGAAGTTCGACGGCCTGGCCATGAACCTGCGCTACGAGCGCGGCGTGCTGGTGCAGGCGGCGACGCGAGGCGACGGCGAGACCGGCGAGGACGTGACGCAGAACATCCGTACCATCGGCCAGATACCGCTGCGCCTGCATCTGGCGCCTGGCGAAACGGCTCCCGAGGTGCTGGAAGTCCGCGGCGAGGTCTATATGCGCCGCGACGACTTCGAGGCCATGAACGAACGCCAGCGGCAGGCCGGCGACAAGACCTTCGTGAACCCGCGCAATGCCGCGGCCGGCGCCGTGCGGCAACTTGACCCCTCCATCGCGGCCAGGCGGCCCCTGAGCTTCTATGCCTATGGCGTAGGGGAGATTCAAGGCTGGCAGCAACCCGACACCCACAGCGGCACGCTCGACGCCTTGCAGGCCATGGGTTTGCCCGTGTGCGCCGATCGCGTCGTGGCGCATGGGTCGGACGGCCTGGTGACGTTCCATCAGGCCATGGGCGTGCGGCGCGACAGCCTGCCCTTCGACATCGACGGCGTGGTCTACAAGGTCAACAGCCTGGACCTGCAGCGCCGCCTGGGCTTCGTGAGCCGCGAGCCGCGCTGGGCCGTCGCGCACAAGTACCCGGCCCAGGAGCAGATGACGCTGCTGCAGGACATCGACATCCAGGTCGGCCGCACAGGCAAGCTCACGCCGGTGGCCAAGCTGCAGCCCGTGTTCGTGGGCGGGACGACGGTCAGCAATGCCACCCTGCACAACGAGGACGAGGCGCGGCGCAAGGACGTGCGCGTCGGCGACACCGTGATCGTGCGCCGCGCTGGCGATGTGATCCCCGAAGTGGTGGGCGTGGTGCTGGAACACCGCCCCGCCGACGTGGGCGGACCCTTCGACCTGTACAAGCAGCTGAAGGGCGTGTGCCCGGTCTGCGGCAGCGCCATCGCACGGGAAGAGGGCGAGGCCGACTGGCGCTGCACCGGCGGACTGTTCTGTCCCGCGCAGCGCAAGCAGGCCATTCTGCATTTTGCCGGCCGGCGGGCCGTCGACATCGAGGGCCTGGGCGACAAATTGGTGGACCAGTTGGTCGATTCCGGCACCGTGCTCAGCCTGCCGGGCCTGTACAAGCTCGGCATCGCCAAGCTGGCCTCGATGGAACGCATGGCCGAGAAAAGCGCGCAGAACATCGTCGATGCCCTGGAGAAAAGCAAGCACACCACCTTGCCGCGTTTTTTGTTCGGACTGGGCATACGGCAGATCGGCGAAACCACGGCGAAGGACCTGGCGCGTCATTTCGGCTCGCTGGACCGCATCATGGACGCCAGCGTCGAACAGTTGCTGGAAGTACGCGACGTGGGGCCCATCGTGGCGCAGAGCATCCGCACTTTTTTCGACCAGGCCCACAACCGTGAAGTCGTGGAGCAACTGCGCGCCGCCGGCGTCCACTGGGATGAATCAGAGGGCGCGGCGGCCGAGCAAGGTCCCAAGCCGCTGGCCGGCAAGACCCTGGTGCTGACGGGCAGCCTGCCCATGCTCAGCCGCGACCAGGCCAAGGAACTGATCGAAGCCGCCGGCGGCAAGGTCAGCGGTTCGGTGTCCAAAAAGACGCACTATGTCGTGGCGGGCGAGGAGGCGGGCTCCAAACTCGACAAGGCGCGTGAACTGGGCCTGACCGTGCTGGATGAAGCGGGTCTGATGGCCTTGCTGGCGGCCGATGAGGGCCATTCATTGCCGTGATTCAGCACTTTGTGACCCTTGCGACGGGTTCGCAGGCGATCCCTGTGCGATCTCCCCCTTGAAGTGTTCGCAAGGTCTCGCGAACTGAAGCGTGTCGCGGTTTGTCCTCACTGTTGGCCGGTGCATTGCCCCTTAGCATACGCGCACCTTTTCGACGAAAAGGCTCGTTCACAAGGAGCATCGATTCATGAACCGATATGCAGCTGAATTTGTAGGCACCTTCTGGTTGGTCTTGGGCGGATGCGGCAGCGCCGTGCTGGCTGCCGCTTTTCCTGGCGTGGGCATCGGCCTGCTTGGCGTGTCGCTGGCCTTTGGCCTGACCGTGCTGACCATGGCGTTCGCCATTGGTCACATCAGCGGCTGCCACCTCAATCCGGCGGTATCCGTCGGCTTGTGGAGCGCAGGACGCTTTCCCAGCAAGGACTTGCTGCCCTACATCGCGGCGCAGGTGTTGGGCGGCATCGCCGGCGCGGGCATCCTGTACCTGATTGCCAGCGGCAAGGCTGGCTTCGACGCCAGCGCGGGTTTTGCGTCGAACGGCTTCGGGGCGCATTCTCCCGGCGGCTACTCGATGACGGCAGCCCTGACCTGCGAGTTGGTGATGACGGCGATGTTCCTGGTCATCATCCTGGGCGCGACCGATGCCGACGCGCCGGCCGGCTTTGCCCCGATTGCGATCGGCCTGGGCCTGACGCTGATCCACCTGATCAGCATCCCGGTCACCAACACCTCCGTCAATCCGGCGCGCAGCACGGGCGTGGCCTTGTTCGCCGGCGGCTGGGCCGTCGAGCAGCTCTGGGCCTTCTGGGTTGCACCGATCCTGGGCGCTGTACTCGGCGCAGGCGTCTACCGGATCATCAAATCGCGCTGAGTCCGGTCTTGGTCAGGACGCAGTCCTGAACAGCAGGCGCGGCGTGACCAGACCCACGGCCAGGGCCGTGCCTGCCAGCACCACAAGGCAACCGATCAAGGCGTGTAGGTCCAGCGATTCCGCCAGGAACATGAAGCCCCAGAGGTGCGCAAAGACCGGGATCAGGAAGGTCACGGCCATGGCATTGCTGGCGCCCACTCGCTGGATCAGCCGGAAATAGAGCAGGTAGGCCACGCCCGAGCACAAAATGGCCAGCATGGCCACGCAGAACCAGGCCAGGGCAGGCGGCGGCGTGTCGGGCCAGTTGATGCCGGCCGGTATGCCCAGCATCAAGGCTGCGGCCACCTGGCTGCCGGTGGCAACGCTCAGGGGGCTGGCCCGGTTCAGGTGCTTGCGGCTGTAGTTGCCGGCAATGCCATAGCACAGCGCCGCGCCCAGGCAGGCCACGATGGCCCAGCCGCTGCCGCCCGGCTTGAAGCTCGCATGGTCCCAGGCCAGGAACACCACGCCTGAAAACGCCAGCACCATGCCCACGATCCGGCTCGCACTCAGCGCCTGCGACAGCCACACCCAGGCCACCAGCGCACCCCACAAGGGCGTGGTGGCGTTGAGGATGCTGGACATGCCGGCCGTGATCGACATGGCAGCGTAGGCGAACAAGGCAAAGGGCAGGGCGCTGTTGAGCAGGCCCACGACGGCCAGCGGCCGCCATTCCTGCCTCAGCACCTGCAGGCCCTGCCTGTGCCACAGGATGGGCATCAGGAAGATGCTGGCGCCGGCCACCCGCAGGGTCGCCATGGCCAGCGGGCCGAATGCATGCACCGACAGGCGCATGAAGAGGAAGGAAGCGCCCCAGATGGCGGCGAGCACGAGGAGTTCCAGCAGGTCCTTGGGTTTCATGGGTACAGGTCGTTGGAGGGGTCAGGGAGTGTCCTTGTAGCGGACACCTTCGAGTTGCAGCAGAAAGCGCTTGCGGGGCAGGCCGCCGTCGTAACCGGTCAGTGCCAGCGTCTGGCCCAGCACGCGATGGCAGGGAATCAGGATGGAAATCGGATTGCGGCCCACGGCGACGCCGACGGCGCGCTGGGCGTTGGGACGGCCCAGGTGATTCGCGATCTGTCCGTAGCTGCAATGGCCGCCATCGGGAATGCTGCGCAGCGCCTGCCAGACGGCGCGCTGGAATTCCGTGCCCTGCGGCGCCATGGGCAGGTCGCGCGGCAGGCCCTGGCCTTTGAAGTAAGCGCCCAGCGCGGCGCGGGTTTGGTCGAAAAGTTCGTCATCCTCATGGACGGGCGCCGCGAGCGTGCCCGGATGGTGGCGTTGGTCATCGAACCATAAGCCGCAAAGGCCTTGCGCGTTCCGGGCCATCATCATGGGCCCCAGGGGCGTGTGGACATGCGCTTGGCAAATTGCGTCGTTCATAGGGGTGTGAGGCATGTTCATGATGTTTGCGCCAGGGCCTGGCGCCAGAGCTGCAGCACCGCGTAGCTGCGATAAGGGCGAAAAGACTCGGCCATCCGGGCCACCTGTCCGGGCGGACTCTTCTGGCCGGGCGGACTGAGCTGCTTTTGCAGCACCACGTCGCCAGGCGGGAACAGATCGGGCCAGCTCCAGCCCCGCATCAGCATGTACTGCGCCGTCCAGGGCCCCAGCCCCGGCAGGGACTGCAATTCTGCCAGCGCCTCGTCAACCTTGCCCTGGCCTTGCGGCTCAAGCTGGGCGTACTGCAAGGTGGGCCAGCGACGGGCAATGGCGCGCAGGCATTCGGCCCGCTGGCGGATGATGCCGAGTTCGGCAATGTCTTCCACCCTTGCGTCAGCCACGCGTGCCGGACTGGGGAACAGGAGCGCCACGCCTTCGGGCCTGATTTCCCGGGTCTCCAGCGGTTCGCCAAAGCGGCAGACGAAACGGGTCGACAGCGTCCGCGCTGCCGCCACGGTGACCTGCTGGCCCAGCACGGCACGGACCGCGAGCTCGAAGCGGTCGGTGCAACCCGGCAGGCGCAAGCCCACGGTCGGTGCGGCCAAAGACGCCAGGCTCAGGGCAATGGCCTCGGGCTCAGCGTCCAGGTCCAGCCAGCGGCGTACCAAGGGCAGGACTTGCGCGATCGCGGGCCAGAGGCTGTCCGACAGCGTCAGGTGCATCTGCGCCTTGCCCAGCGGAAAGTGCGCGCGGATCCAACCCTGGCGCACTTGCGGGCCTGTCGCCACGGCCAGGCTGCGCGACACTGTGAGCGTCTGCAGATCCACCGCCTCCACGCCCGGGATGGCGCGGGCGGCAAAGAACTCCAGCAAGGCTTGCGCGTTCAGCGGCGGGCGGTAATCGAGGCGCAAGGTCTGTTGCTCAGGCTGCTTGGCTGAAGAGGCAGTGGGGTGGGTTTCCTTCATGGCCCTGAGGCGGGTGGGGGGCATTCGGTACTGGTGCAGGAACGCGTCGTTGAAGCGCCGCAGGCTCTTGAAACCCGACGCCAGGGCAATGTCCAGCACCGGCCGCGTGGTGTCAGTCAGCAGGGCCTTGGCCAGCAGGAGGCGCTGGGTCTGCAGATAGTGCAGCGGCGACACGCCGAACGTGGCGGCGAAGATGCGGCGCAAATGGCGGCTGCTGATGCCCAGGCGGGCCGCCACGGACTCCGTCACGGCGCACTCGGGCCTTGACGCGTCGTCGGATTCCGCTATATGGGCCGTCAGCGCGCAGGCGGCCTGGTGCGCGAGCTGGCCGGACGCATCCATGGTGCTCCAGACCGGCTGGGTGGCGCGCGGCGCCAGTTCGGGCCGGCATTTCATGCAGGGCCTGTAGCCCGCGTTTTCAGCCTGGCTGGCGTTGAGAAAGAACGAGCAGTTCTCGCGTTTGGGCGTGCGCACGCGGCAGATGGGGCGGCAGTAGATGCCCGTCGAGCTGACGCCCACGAACCAGTGCCCGTCGAAGCGCGAGTCGCGTGCGCGCAAGGCGGGGTAGCAATGGTCGGCGTCGAGCGGGGTGACGAGGGCGTGGGCGGAAGGCATGCCTGAATCATAGGTTGGCAGCCCAAGCCGGCTGGCCGGATTCGGACATATCCCTGATCATGGATGTCAAGCTACAGCTAGTTCGGGGGCGGGAGCTGACCGGCAGGTATTGAGCGATCCCCCAGGAGAGCTCTGGCACGACGAACAGCATCTTCAAGCTTGAAGTGCGCTCCAATGTCAAGCCTGTTTCAAATCCGGTAGCCACGAGGACCTCGACGCCATGCGAATCGGACAGCTATGCGCCGCCACCGGCATCAGCCGGGGGACACCTTGCGCTTCTACGAGAAGCGCGGACTGCTGGTGTCCCGCAGGCTGGATAACGGTTATCGGGACTATCCGCCCGATGTCATCGATTGGCTCAGGTACTTGCGCACGGTGCAGGCGCTGGGAAGCGATGCGCCAAGGCTAGGGCTACAGGGGCGTCCGAGATGCCTACAATCGCCCCCGGCAACACGATCTCAATTCGTCGCAGCATGCCGCTGCATTAACGCTCTCAGGGAAACCATGCAAGTTCACGCATCCATTTTCAAGGCCTATGACATCCGTGGCGTGGTCGGACAGACCTTGAACGAAGAGTTGGCCGAGCACCTGGGCCGCGCGTTCGGCACCGAGGCCGTGAAACTCGGCGAAAAGGCCGTGGCGGTCGGGCGCGACGGACGGCTTTCGGGTCCGGGCCTGGTGGCAGCCCTGATCCGCGGACTGCAATCGACCGGACTGGACGTCGTGGACATCGGCGCGGTGACCACGCCCATGCTGTATTACGTGGCGGCGACGCGCGGGCGGCACGGCTGCAACTCTGGCATCCAGGTCACGGGCAGCCACAATCCCAAGGACTACAACGGCTTCAAGATGGTGCTCAAGGGCGCCGCCGTCTACGGCGAGCAGATCCAGGGCCTGCGCCGCCGCATCGAGGCCGAAGACTACGTGAGCCGCAAGGGCCGCGTGGGCCACATGGACATCGTGGCCGAGTACACGCACCGCATCGTGTCGGACTGCAGATTAGCCCGGCCCATGAAGATCGTGGTCGACTCCGGCAACGGCATTCCGGGGGCGACGGCGCCAGCCATCCTGCGCGCACTGGGTTGCGAGGTGGTCGACATCTACTCCAAGGTCGACGGCGATTTCCCCAACCACCATCCCGATCCTTCGCGGCCAGAGAACCTGGAAGACCTCAAGCGCATCGTGCACGCCTGCGACGCCGAGCTGGGCCTGGCCTTCGACGGCGACGGCGACCGGCTGGGCATTGTCACCAAGGACGGCGAGATGATCATGCCGGACCGCCAGATCATGCTGATCGCCAAGGACATCCTGGCGCGCCAGCCCGGCGCCCAGATCATCTTCGACGTCAAGTGCACGCAGCGCCTGGCGCCCTGGATCCGCGAACACGGCGGCAAGCCGCTGATGTGGATGACCGGCCATTCGCTGGCCAAGGCCAAGCTCAAGGAGACCGGTGCGCCGCTGGCTGGCGAACTGTCGGGCCACATCTTCTTTGCGGAGCGCTGGTACGGCTTCGACGACGCCATGTACACGGCCGCGCGCATGCTCGAGATTCTCTCGCGCGTGGCCGACCCGAGCACCTTGCTCAAGAGCCTGCCCACCAGCTTCAACACGCCCGAGCTGAACGTGCCCTGCGCCGAAGGCGAGCACCATGCCGTGGTCAAGAAGCTGCTGGAAGTGGCCGAGTTCCCGACTGCCAAGGAGTTGGTGACCATCGACGGCCTGCGCGTCGAGTACGACGACGGTTTCGGCCTGGTGCGCGCGTCCAACACCACGCCAGTGCTGGTGCTGCGCTTCGAAGGCCATACGCCGCAGGCGCTGGAGCGCATCCAGAGTGAAGTGCTGGCACAGCTCAAGCGCGTCAAGCCGGATGCCACCTTTGCCGCCGGTCACTGAGTCCATCCAGAGCCGGTTTGAGGTCTGAACCGCAGATGCATCCCAAGCCAGGTCGCCCAGGTCGGGTCCTCAGGCCCGAGTCGCCGAGAGAGTGGCTGGCGCGGCAGTTCTTCAGCCTGCTGATCCGGCTCGTCACGCCGCTGTATTTCGTCAAGCTGTGGCGACGAGGGCGGGCGGAGCCCCTGTACCGGCAGTTTTGGGCCGAACGGCTGGCCTTGTCCGCGGCAGCCGAGCCCGACGCGCTCGGTGCCGTCTGGGTTCATGCGGTCTCGCTGGGTGAAACGCGAGCCGCCGAAGCCCTGGTGCGGGAGCTGCGCCGCCTGAATCCTGCGATGCGCTTGCTACTGACGCATTCCACCGCGACGGGACGCGAAGCCGGCAAGGCCTTGCTGCGGGCGGGCGACCGGCAGGCCTGGCTGCCTTTCGACACGCCGGGGGCGGTGCGACGTTTCCTGCGCCGTCATCGGCCTGCGATCGGCGTCCTGATGGAAACCGAGATCTGGCCCAATCTGCTGTGGGCTGCCGAGCGCGCGGGCGTGCCCATGGTGTTGGCCAATGCACGCTTGTCGGAACGAAGCGCTCGCAGGGGGCACCGGCTCGCCGCCTTGCTGGGGCCTGCGGTTGAGCGCATCGCCCTGGCGCTGGCGCAAACCCGGGCCGACGCGGAGCGCTTGCGTGACACCGGCTTGGCGCGGGTGGAGGTCTGCGGCAATCTCAAATTCGACCTGCAACCTGCCGCGAACCTGCTGGCCCAAGGGCAGGCCTGGCGTTTGCGCCTGAACCGGGCTCAAGGCCTGCGCAGCGTCATCCTGGCCGCGGTGACGCGCGAAGGCGAAGAAACCCTGCTGCTGGACGCATGGACGGCGCTGCGCGAGCAGTTTGCTTCGCAGAACCACGCGCCCTTGCTGGTGGTCGTGCCGCGCCATCCGCAGCGTTTCGACGAAGTTGCGGCCCTGGTCGAGGCGCGTGGGTTGAGCCTTGCGCGTCGCAGCAGTTGGAAGACGGTGGAGGGCGACGCGCCGTCCCAGTCTGCCTGCGCTGCCGAGGTCTGGCTGGGCGACAGCATGCGCGAGATGCCGCTGTACTACGCCATGGCGGACCTGGCCTTGCTGGGCGGCAGCTTCGCGCCCCTGGGCGGCCAGAACCTAATCGAGGCGGCGGCCTGCGCCTGCCCGGTGTTGATGGGCCCGCACACCTTCAATTTCGCCGAGGCGGCGCGGCTGGCCGAGCAGAGCGGTGCGGCGCAGCGCGTTGCCGATCTAGCCGAGGCCTTGCAACGCGCCCGGGCCTTGCTGGATGATCCGGTCACCTTGGCCCTGGCACGGCAACACGCCGAGGCCTTTGCCGCCGCCCACCGCGGCGCGGGCGAGCGCATGGCGCGGGCCATCCAAGGGGTGCTGCTGGCGCGGGGCTGATTCAGGCCGTCACGCGAAGTCTGCTGGGGTCCTGATCATCCTGGCGCGCCAGCACCCGGCCGACGACGGCCGCGCTGCCAAAGCCATGGCGGGCCAGTACGGCCAGTGCGGCGTCCGCGGTGTCAGGCGAGCAGGAGAGCAGCAGGCCGCCGCTGGTTTGCGGATCGGTCAGTAGGGCTTGTTCGAAAACGCCAAAGCGTTCGGGCAGGATCACATCGTGCCCGTAGCTGTCCCAGTTCCGCGCCGAAGCACCGGTGACGCAGCCTTGCGCCGCGAATTCGCGAGCGCCGGGCAGGACGGGTGTCGCCGACCAGTCCAACTGCACGTCGCAATGGGAGCCGCGTGCCAGCTCAAGCGCATGGCCGGCCAGGCCGAATCCGGTCACGTCGGTGAGGGCGTGCACGCCGTCCAGCGCGGCCAGCTCAGGGCCTGGGGTGTTCAAGCGCGTGGCGGTCTCGACCATGAGGGCGTAGCCCTGGGCATCGAGTTTTTCCTTCTTCAGCGCGGCCGAAAAGATGCCGACCCCCAGGGGCTTGCCCAGGATCAGCAGGTCGCCGGCTCGCGCGTCGGCATTGCGCTTCACGCGCCTGGGGTGCACCAGGCCCAGCACCACCAGGCCGTAGATGGGCTCGACCGAATCGATGGTGTGGCCGCCGGCAATGGGAATGCCCGCGGCTGTGCAGACCGATTGCCCGCCCGCCAGGATCTGGCCAATGGTCTCTGACGGCAGCACCTTGACCGGCATGCCCACCAGGGCCAGGGCCATGATGGGGCGCCCGCCCATGGCGTAGACATCGCTGATGGCGTTGGTGGCGGCGATCCGGCCGAAATCGAAGGGATCGTCGACGATGGGCATGAAGAAATCGGTCGTGGCCACCAGGGCCTGCTCGTCGTTGAGCTGGTAGACCGCCGCATCGTCCGAGGTCTCCAGACCCACCAGCAGTTGGGGCGGCACGATGCCGGATTGGCCCGCGTGGCGCAGGATGTCGGCCAGCACGGCCGGTGCGATCTTGCAGCCGCAACCGCCGCCGTGCGAGAGCGAGGTCAGGCGCGGGGCGGGCGTGGTGGAAGCGTCGGTCGCGGGATCAGGCATTGCTGGTGGCACGCACTTCGGCCGTGTTGGTGATGCCTTGCAGGATTTTCTCGATGCCATCCTGGCGCAGCGTGCGCATGCCTTCGTGCAGCGCGCATTGCTGGATTTCCTCGGCGCGCGAGCCGGACTGAATCAGGCGCCGCACATCCTTGCTGACGGTCAGCAGCTCGTGCAGGCCCGCGCGGCCTTTGTAGCCGGTGTTTTCACACTTGCCGCAGCCGGGGCTGTGGTACTGCTGCAAACGGCCATCCACGCCGTAGTCCTTGATCCAGCGCTTGAGCAGGTCCGCGCGGTCGGGACGATGTTCATGGCCGAACACATGCAGGTAGTCGTCCAGCCATTCCTGGATCTGCGCGTCGCCGGCCGGCGCGTTGGTCCGGCAGCTCGGGCACAGGCGGCGCACCAGCCGCTGCGCCAGCACGGCCAACAGCGAATCGGCGAAGTTGAAGGGGTCCATGCCCATGTCGAGCAGGCGGGTCACGGTTTCCGGCGCGCTGTTGGTGTGCAGGGTGGAGAGCACCAAGTGGCCCGTGAGCGAGGCTTCGACAGCGATCTGCGCGGTTTCCTGGTCGCGGATTTCGCCGACCATGATCACGTCCGGATCGGCGCGCAGGAAGGCGCGCAGGGCCTTGGCAAAGGTCCAGTCGATCTTGGGGTTGACCTGCACCTGGCGCAGGCCCGCCTGGGTGATTTCAACCGGATCCTCGGCGGTCCAGATCTTGCGGTCCGGGGTGTTGATCTTGCCCAGCACCGAGTGCAGGGTGGTGGTCTTGCCGGAACCGGTGGGGCCGACGCAAAGCACCATGCCGTAGGGCCTGTTGATCGCAAGCTCCAGCCGCTCCTTGTTTTCGGGCGACAGGCCCAGCTTTTCCATGGCGATGGGCTTGGCCGAGGCCAGCAGGCGCATCACCACGTCTTCCAGGCCGTTGTTGGTCGGGATGGTGGCGACCCGCAGTTCGAGTTTGTGCTGAGCAGAGAAGCGCGAGAAATTGATCTTGCCGTCCTGCGGCTTGCGGCGCTCGGAAATGTCGAGGTCGCACATGATCTTGATGCGCGCGATCAGGGCGCTACGGTAGGTGTGCGGCAGCTCCAGGTAGGGGTGCATCACGCCGTCGCGGCGGAAGCGGATCTTGAGCTTTTCCCGGCCCGGCAGGGTCTCGATATGGATGTCGGACACACCCTGGTTGTAGGCCTCGATGATCATGGTGTTGATCAGCCGGACCAGCGAGTTGTCGGACTGCTCGATCGGCTTGTCGTCGTCGCGCTCGGTCTGCTCGCGCTCCAGCGTCTGGATCAGCGAATCGGCATTGTCGGGCTCCGCACTGCTCGCCAGGCCCGGCAAGGCCAAGTCCCTCGGGCCGAGCATGTCGATGCCAAAGCGCTCGTAGGTGCCCGGCAGTATCAGCTGGATCGTGCCAACCTTGGTCAGCGCCGGCACGACCTTGAGCTGGGTGATGAACTCGATCTCGTCCAGCGCGTCGCGGCGGGTCGGATCTTCCATCACCACGATCAGGCGGCCGTCGCGGATCACCAGGGGCAGGACTTCCAGGCGCGCGGCCACCGAGAAGGGCAGCTTGCGCACGGCGTCCTGCTCGACCGGAAACTGATCGATATCGACCAGCGGGTAGCCCATCTTGCGGGCCAGCGCGGACTGCAGTTGCTGGCGCGTCACCACGCCGCGCCGCACCAGCAATTCACCGAGCGGAATTGAACGGTCCAGCCGTTGCTGCTCGAGCGCTTCGTCGAGCTGTTTTTGCGTGATCAGTTCCAGGGCCAGCAGCGCCTCGCCGATGCGCACCATGGGCATCTTGGCCTGCTGGTCGATGGCCTGCAGCAATTGATCGGCGCTGACGATCTGCTTGGACAGCAGGATATCTCCCACGCGCCGCGAGCGGATGTTGTTCTGCTCCTGCGCGGCGGACTCGATATCGTCGGGCGTCGCCACGTGCTCGCGCAACAGGACCTCGCCGATGCGCTCGCCCAATTCAGCGTGGTCGATCGAGTCCTTGGGAATGAAGACGCAGCGCACCGAATCGTTTTGCTCGCTGACGGGTATGAACAGGAACATGCCATGTTCATCCTCGTGGTGCCCGATCGTGATGCCCTTGAGTTCGCCGCCCGACTGGAACGTGATGTGAAACGGCGTACGCGGCCGGTTGTCCAGCGAAAGCGTGACGCCGGGGTCCTCGGCCATGCGCGGCGCCGCTGGAATGACGCGCATCATCTTGAGCGCGCGGAATTGGCTGAATTTGATCGGAATGGCGTTGCGCGCCGGCGGCACCATGATGAGCGCCACGTGCTCCTGCATGTCGATTTTGATCAACTGCCCGGAGCTGCGCGTGTTGTTCTGCCCGAGTATTTCGCAGGCCTCGGGCCCGCGTTGAGGCTGAGCCACGGGGTAGGCCGCAAATGCCGGCGTGGGCCAGACGAATCCGTCTTCTGCCGCCTCACCGGTCCCCTTGCCCGGCACGGGCTTGGCGGGTGGGCGTTCAAGAGGCATGGAAATATCTGGCATTCAGTCATTCCTTCAGGGCAATCGTACGGCGCAAGCATTCATTTGTTCGCATTTCGCATGCTAGCGCTTCCCGGTGTAATTTTCCCCGGGGAAAGCGCTTGAACCATTGAAATCTCTTGTCGAATCGCCGCTGGACGCCGAAGGTTTGGCCTGGCTCAAGACTCCTGGCTGTAATGGCGCCAAGCCTGCGTGGCCTCGCGCATCAGGCGTACCTGCTGCTGAAACCTGGGGCAGGTGGCGCAGATGTGCATGTGAATGCGCACGGCCAGGCGTTCGACCCAGGGCAAATGGCGGTCTTCAGCTTCCAACACCAAGCGCGTGACCTGCTTGCAATTGCGTTTCAAAAACATGATTCGGGCTCGTTCAACGTAGGCGTCGCTGTTCAGGGGCAGGACTTGCAAACCAGTTCAGTTGCAGGCAATCGCGCAGCCGCATGCGTGCCCGGTGCAGCATGACCCAGAGATTGGTCGAACTGATGCCCAATTCCTTACAGATTTCGTCTGTATCCAGTTCCAGCCATTCGCGCATCATGAACAAGCGCCCTTGCTGACCGGGCAAGTGCTCCACGCAGGCCTCCAGTACGCGCATGAATTCGATCCGGTTGAGAACGCCTTCGGGATCGCTCCAATCCTGGGGCGCATCGATCCAATGGCCGGTTTGGTCGAACAATTCGTCCAGCACATCGGCATCGTCGTCAGCTGTTGTCGACATCTCCTTGCAATTGCGGCGAATTTGGTCGATCAGCTTGTGCTTGAGGATGCCGATCAGCCAGGTCTTGAGCTGCGAGGCCGCCGTGAAGCTCTGGGGGCGCTCCCAGGCGGCCAGAAGGGTTTCGGAGACGGCGTCTTCGGCCCAGGCGCTGTTGCGCAACTGTAGACGTGCATATTTCAGCAACTGCGGGCGGAGCGCTTCGAGCTGCTTCGCCAGGTCTGATGCTGGATCAGCTGCCGTTGCGGCCCTGGATTGCGGCGCTTGATGTTCTGAGGCCATGAGTCCTTGCCGGAGTCGTCGATGGCGCGAGTGTAGGGGCTCCCAGGAGCAGTTTGGCACCCAGCCTCAGTCCCTGGGTTTGAACATGATGCTGAAAGGGCAGGGCGCTCGGCCATCAGTGTCCCGCGGCAGTACCTCGGTCTTGTCGATGGCGCGCAGCACGGCGCGATTCCATTCCTCGTCGCCGCTGGGTGTGACCAGTTTGCGCGACAGGATGGTGCCGTCGGGCGCGCACTGCACCTCCACCTCTGCCACCGGATTCCCGGCGCCGGAGTCTGTGTAGATGATGTTGGGCTTGATCCGTGCCTTGACGCGGCCCGCATAGCTGGCCGAAGGGCCGCTGCTGCGCGCCGCCGCGCCCGTGCTGCCCGCGGGCCCTGTGCCGCTGCTGCTCGCGTTGCCTCCTGTCACGCCGCCCGCCATGCCTTGGATGCGGCGCAGGTTTTCCTGCCGCAAGGCTTCACGCTTGGCATCGGCCTTCTTGGTGTCGGCATCGGATTTCTTGGCCTGCTCTTGTTTGAGCGCCTGTTCCTTGGCGAGCGCCTTGGCCTTTTCGACCTCCTTTCGAGCCTTCTCTGCCTTGTCTTTTTCGGCCAAGGCCTCGGCTTCGCGTTTCAGGCGCTCCTGCTTCTTGCGCTCGGCGTCGCGCAGGGCCTGCTCGCGGGCCTCGTCTTCGCGCTCTTTTTCCTTGCGTGCCTTGGCAATGGCGATGTCAGCATCGCGTTGCGCTTGCTCCTGCGCGCGTTGTTGTGCCTCTTCCCGCGCCTCTTCCTGGGCCTGCTTCTGTGCGGCGGCGGCATCGGGTTCGGGCGGTTTTTCCTCTTCCTCGGGAAGCGCGGCGCGCGGCGCGGCGGCCTGGGGCACTGCCGACCACAGCTCGGCTTCAAAGGCCTGCTCCGGCTGGCTGCGCCATTGCAGGCCGGCGCTCAGCGCCAGCACCAGCAGGGCATGCGCCAGGACCGCCAGGGCGAATCCGCGCCCCAGCCCGGGCGCGGGCGGCGGACGCAGCGCGTCGTGGGCGTTCAGTCGGCTCAGGCTCATGCGCTCAAGCGGCGGTTCAAGGCGTGGATTCCGCGGCGCCGTTCTTCACGGCCAGGCCCACGCGCTGCACGCCATTGGTCTGCAGGATGTCCATCACCTTCACCACGGCCTCGTACTTGACGCTGCGGTCAGCCGAGATGACCACCGGTGTGTCGGCATGGCCGGCCTGCGCATCGCGGACCTGGCTGGCCAATAGCTTGAAGGCCAGCGCCTTCGGGTCGTCCTTGTCGACCTTGAGCTTCAGCGATTCGTCGCTGCCGACGATCACATGGATGACGTGCTCAGGCTGCTGGCGGCTCTTGCCGACGCTGGGCAGGTCCACCAAACCGGTCGTGATCAAGGGCGCGCTCACCATGAAGATGATGAGCAGCACCAGCATCACGTCGATGAAGGGCACCATATTGATTTCATTGATGGTGCGGCGGCGGCTGCGGCCGCGGGAAGCAAGGGCTGCCATGCGCGCTCCTGGGCTTCAGCGCACGGCCGATTGAGCGACCGGCGTGCCGACGTTGCGTTGCAGGATGTTGGAAAACTCCTCGATGAAGGTTTCCAGCGTGATGGCGCTGCGGTCGATCTGGCGGGCAAACCGGTTGTAGGCCAGCACGGCCGGGATGGCAGCGAACAGGCCGATGGCGGTGGCCACCAGCGCTTCGGCAATGCCGGGCGCAACGGTTGCCAGCGTCACCTGGGTCAGGTTGGACAGACCCACGAAGGCGTGCATGATGCCCCAGATGGTGCCAAACAGCCCGATGTAGGGCGACACGGAGCCCACGGACGCCAAAAAGGACAAATTGCTTTCCATCGCGTCGAGTTCGCGCTGGAAGCTGGCCCGCATGGCGCGGCGGGCGCCGTCCAGCAACACGCTGGCCTCGTTGACGCGGCGCTCGCGCAGCTTCATGAATTCACGCATGCCCGACGCGAAGATGCGCTCCAGCGGCGCGCCGTCGGTCTTGTTGGCCACCGAGCTGAACAAGTCGTTCAGGTTGGTGCCGGACCAGAACTCCTGCTCGAAGGACTCGTTGTGGGTCTTGATCCGTGCCAGCGAGAACAGCTTGCTGAAGATGACACTCCAGCTGATCAAGGAGACCAGCAGCAACAGGCTGATCACGATCTGCACCACGAAGCTGGCGTGGGCAATGAGCGAAAAAATGGAAAGATCTTGATTCATTGCTTGAAACGATCAATGTGAATCGGAATGCGGGGAAGCGGCAGCGTGGACCAGCGGCGCCAGTTTTTGGGCCAGTTTTTGTGCAATCGGCGCCGCAATGCGCGTGGGCTTGAAGGATTGGGCGTCGACACAGGCAATTCTGATTTCGCCTTCGCAAAGCAGCCGGCCGCCCGCATGGACCTGCTGGAACAGCACCATGGTGCTGCGGCCCGTGCCCTGCAAGTTGACACTGACGTCCAGCCAATCGTCGAGCTTGGCCGGCGCCAGGTATTTCAGCGAGGTGGCGCTGACGACGAACATCAGGCCTTGCTCGACGCGCATCGCTTCCTGCGAAAACCCCAGGTGACGCAGCCACTCGGTGCGCGCACGCTCAAAGAACTTCAGGTAGTTGGCGTAGAACACCACGCCGCCGGCATCGGTGTCTTCCCAGTAGACGCGCATGCCTTGGACGAACTGCGTCATCGCCGCAGCTCCGGCAGGACTTCGCGAAGGCGTCCCAGGGCCTCCTGCAGCAGCGCCGTGTCGGTGGCGAAACTCAGGCGCAGGAAGCGCGAGGCCTGGGCCGGCCCGAAATCGCGCCCCGGCGTCAGGGCGACCTGGGCGCGTCGCATCAGCTCGAAGCTCAGATCCCAGCTGTCATTGCAGAACGCAGAGCAGTCGGCCCAGACGAAGAATGCGCCGTCGGGCTCCACGGGCACTCGCAGGCCCATGGCATTTAATGCCGGGACGACGAGGTCGCGCCGGGCCTGGAAACTCTGCCGGCGCCACTCGTACTCGGCCAGGGCCTCCGGCGCGAAGCAGCCCAGTGCCGCATGCTGGGCCACGCTGGACGCGCAGATGAACAGGTTCTGGGCCAGCTTCTCGATCGGCGCTACCAGGTCGGGCGGCACGACCAGCCAGCCCAGACGCCATCCCGTCATGCCGAAATACTTGGAAAAGCTGTTGACCGAAATGATGTCGTCACCGAGTGCCAAGGCACTGGAGCCAAAGCGCTTGTCGTAGGACAGTCCCAGGTAGATTTCGTCGACGATGCTGACGCCGCCGCGGGCCCGAACGGTGTTGACGATGGCGGCCATTTCCTCGGGCGCGATCGAGGTGCCGGTGGGGTTGCTGGGCGAAGCCAGCAGCACGCCGCGAGTCTGCGATGTCCAGGCGGCTGCAACTTGCGCGGCCGTGGGCTGGAACCGTTGTTCGGCCGTGGTGGGCAGCAGCACGGCGCTTGCATCCGCGGCCGCCACGAAATGGCGGTTGCACGGGTAGCTGGGGTCGGGCATCAGCACCTCGTCGCCGCGCTGGAACAGCGCCAAGCAGGCGAGTTGCAGGGCGCCGGACGCGCCGGCCGTGATGACGATGCGCGCCGGATCGATGTCCAGGCCAAAGTGGCTGGCGTACCAAGCGCTCAGGGCCTGGCGCAAGGCGGGCAGTCCGGTGGCCGGGGTGTACTGCGTGTGGCCGGCGGCCACGCAGCAGGCGGCCGCGGCTTGAACCGAGTCCGTGGCGGCGAAGTCGGGTTCGCCAATGTTCAGATAGATCATGCGCCGTCCGCCTTGGGCGGGGTCGCACAATGGTGTGTGGGCCAGTTCGGCAGCTGCCTTGGCGCACTCCATCACATAGAAAGGCTCAATGCGATCCAGCCGACTCGCAAGTTTCATGGGCACGGCATCCAGGCGAAACAGCTGGCGGTCAGCGCTCGTTGCGCTGGGCCTGGACTTCCTGCGGACGCAGGTCGACGGCAGCGCGATCAAGCACGCCGTTGACATATTTGTGGCCGTCCGTGCCGCCAAAGGCCTTGGCCAGTTCGACAGCCTCGTTGATCGCCACCTTGTAGGGAATGTCGATGCAATGCTTGAGCTCGTAGGCGCCTATCATCAGAACGGCATGCTCGATGGGCGACAGCTCAGTGGTCTTGCGGTCGACATGGCGGCTCAGCACGGCGTCAAGATCGGGTGCTTCCAGAATGCAGCCGTTCAAGAGCGCATCAAAATGAGCACGGTCGCATTTGTCGAATCCGTCCTGTTCGCGCATGTGCGCGTCCACCACGGCGGCTTCGTCGCCCGTGATCAACCATTGGTAGAGCCCTTGCATCGCGGCCTCGCGGGCGCGGCGGCGCGCAGACTTGGGAGGGGCACGCTTGGCGGCGGGTTTGGCTCCGGTGTTTGCTGCGGCCTTGTCCACAGACGGTGAAGTTTTTGCGGTGCTCACTGCAGTGCTTTCAGGAGATGGGCCATTTCAACCGCCACGCGGGCAGCGTCTGCGCCTTTTTCTTCGACGCGTGCCCAGGCCTGGGCTTCGTTCTCGACCGTGAGAATGGCATTGGCGATGGGGATCTGGTAGTCCAGGCCCAGTCGCGTCACACCCGCGCCGCTTTCATTGGCCACCAGCTCGAAGTGGTAGGTTTCCCCGCGGATGATGCAGCCCAGCGCCACCAGGGCGTCGAACCGCTCGGATTCCGCCATGCCCTGCAAGGCCAAAGGCACTTCCAGCGCGCCGGGCACCGTCACGTGACGGATCTGCGCCTCGGACACCCCCATGGCGAGCAGCTGTTGCGTGCAGCATTCGGCCAATCGGCCGGTGATGGCGTCATTGAATCGGGCCTGAACCAGACCGATGCGCAAATTGTGGCCATTCAGGTTGATGGCCTGGCCCTTGTCGGAACCTTGCATGTGCGTCCTCGCTGGAAAAAGATTAAGCCTGGCTGCTGGATTGGAAGCCCGTGACCTCCAGCCCGTAGCCGGTCATGCTGGGCATGCGGCGGGGGCTGCCCAGCAGCTTCATGCGTTGCACGCCGAGCTCACGCAGGATCTGGGCACCCACGCCGTAGGTGCGCAAATCCATGGTGGCCTTGGGCGCCGCAGCCGTCCCGTGTTGCATGTGGGCCAGCAGGTTTTCGGTGTCGCCGCCGCAGTTGAGCAGGACGGCCACGCCGGCCTGGGTCTTTTGGAGTTCAGCCAAGGCCTGGGGCAGGGGCCAAGAGTGCTCGCAGTTGCCTGCATCGAGCAGATCCAGCGCGGTGAAGGGCTCATGGACCCGCACCAACACTTCGTCCTGCGGCAGCCATTGCCCCTTGGCGAGCGCCAGATGGACGCCGCCGGTACGGTCCTTGAAGATGCTGCAGTCAAATGCGCCCTGGTGCGTGACCAGTTGGCGCTGGCCCACGCGTTCCACCAGCGATTCGTTGCGGCTGCGGTACTCGATCAGGTCGGCGATGGTGCCGATCTTGAGTCCGTGCTCGGCGGCGAACACTTCCAAGTCGGGCAGGCGGGCCATGGTGCCGTCGTCCTTCATGATCTCGCAGATCACGGAGGCTGGCGTGAGTCCGGCCATGTGCGCGAGGTCGCAGCCGGCTTCGGTGTGGCCGGCGCGCATCAGCACGCCGCCGTCTTGTGCCTGCAGCGGAAAGATGTGGCCGGGCTGCACCAAGTCGGCCGCCTGGGCATTGCGCGCCACGGCGGCCTGCACCGTGCGGGCACGGTCGGCGGCGGAGATGCCGGTCGTCACGCCCGTGGTGGCCTCGATCGAGACCGTGAAGGCGGTGCCGTGCTTGGTGCCGTTGCGCGTGGCCATGGGCGGTAGCTGCAGGCGCTCGCAGCGCTCGCGGGTCAGGGTCAGGCAGATCAGGCCGCGACCGAAACGGGCCATGAAATTGATGGCCTCGGGGGTGATGTGGTCGGCGGCAATGACGAGGTCGCCCTCATTTTCGCGGTCTTCTTCGTCGACCAGAATGACCATGCGGCCAGCGGCGAGCTCGGCGACCAGCTCATGTACGGGTGATATTGGCATGGGCGTGATTGTAGGCGGGGCGGAGCCTCAATCGAAGATCCCCGCCAATGGAATGCACCTCATGCCATTGAAATTCGAGCGCCATGTCCAGAGACGGCAGCGCACCCAGATCGGCCAGGGCGCGGCCGTCACCGAGCAATTTTGGGGCCATATAGAGCAGCAACTCGTCAACGCAACCCGCTTGCAGCAGCGAAGCATTCAGCTTGGCGCCGGCCTCCACATGCACTTCGTTGATGCCTCGCTGGCCCAGGTGCAGCAGCAGCGCCGGCAGATCCACCTTGTTCTTGTGGTCGGGCAGGCTGACCAGGTCCGGACCGGGCGTGTCGGCCTGCCTGGCGCTTGCAGCCCAGGCCGCCGCGGCTTCGGTTCCCAGCGCGTGGGCTACCAGCACCTCGCCGGGCGGGGCCAGGATGCGTGCCTGGGCGCTGATTTCGAGCCGGGAGTCGACCACCACGCGCAGGGGCTGGCGTTCAGTCTCGACGAGGCGCACGTCCAGCCGGGGGTTGTCGTCGCGTACCGTGCCGATGCCGGTCAACACCGCGCCTGCCCGCTTGCGCCAGAGATGCCCGTCGCGACGCGCATCGGGGCCGGTGATCCATTGGCTTTGACCCTCCGGCAGGGCGGTGCGCCCATCCAGCGTGGCGGCGATCTTCATGCGGACAAAGGGGCGTTGCCGCTGCATGCGGGAAAAGAACCCAATGTTGAGCTCCTGTGCCTCGTTCGCCATCAGGCCCGACTCAGTTTGGATGCCTGCGGCCTGCAAACGCGCCAGGCCCTGGCCTGCCACCAGGGGATTGGGATCTTTGACCGCGGCCACCACGCGCGCCACGCCCGCCTCGATCAGTGCGTCGCAGCAAGGCGGGGTGCGGCCATGGTGCGAGCAAGGTTCCAGGGTGACCAGCGCCGTCGCACCCCGCAAGGACACGCCGAGCGCCTGCGCCTGGCGGATGGCCATGATTTCGGCGTGGGCCTGGCCGGCCGCCTGCGTATGTCCGATGGCGATGAAGCGTCCTGCAGCGTCCAGCAGGACGCAGCCCACGCGCGGATTGGGGTCGCTGACGCCGATGGCCAGGCGAGCATGGCTCAAGGCCAGGACCATGGCCTGGGCATCGCTCAGAAATTGACCGGGAGAGGGAGGCTGGATGGTGTCTGCAGTCATGACGAAAGTCTACGACCTCAGGGTCCCAATGGCGGAGGTTCAACAAAAAGGGCACGCGTGAGTTCGGCCTCGCTGTCGGCTGCCATGGTGGAAAGCTCTATGGATTCGGTTTGCCCGTCGGGATCTTCCCAGCTGACATTGACCCGTATGTCCCATGCAGAAAGTCCGCCCAAGGCCTGCGAGGAACGCAGGATGCGGAACTGGGTCGGTCCGGTTCTTTCGCTTGACAGGACGGTGGACTCGTTGGCGGCGGGCGCAGCGTCGCGCAGAGCGTGACGGGTTTGCTCCGACGATTGAAGCGCCATTTGCCACGCGGTTTGCCGCAATCGATGCAACAGCAATTCCACGTGTGCCCGCGATTGCAATTCGGCGTATGCCAGCAGTCCCAAACTCAAAATCAGCAGGGCCACCAGCGCCTCCATCATGCTGCTGCCGCGCTGGTCGCCGTTCATGACGAGGTCCAACTTCCTGGCAATGGAACAAAGCTGCCTTGCTGAAGGCGCAGGCGCTCCAGCAAGGCTGGGGCGTGATCGAGCCATACCGGGCCGCGCAAATGGGTTTGCCCCAGACAGATCACCGCGCCCTCGATGCGGGACGTTTGGCCGGCAAGGGCTTGCCAGTCGAGATCTCCGCCGACAATCAACAGGCCATGCAGATGCGCCGGCCCGTCGATGCGCAAATCGCCGTCGACAAACAGCACAACCGGATGCAATGCATCGCCCAAGTTCAGCGCACCGTCAATTTGCGCAGGGCCTGGAATGCCCAGAAGCCTTGCGCCGCCCAGTTGGGCCTGGTTCAGGGCATTGCTGCAGTCCTGCCCACTGTTGCAGTCAATATGACGCATGGCCGCCTGATGCATATAAGCGGCGCGAGGCACGCCAAATTGCTGCAGGAAGAGCGTGTCGCGCAGCTTGTATTGCAAATGCGGCTGAAAGCTTCGAATCATGGGGGCGGAATTGGTGCCAGACCCAGCGTGCAGGCCGCTCGTGTTGCCCACGATGTCCGCGCCGGTCTGGACGATGAGGGGCGCTTGCGGCTCAGCGGTGTTGGTGATCGCCGGTAACGCCGCCATCGCATTGGCGGCGTTGTCGAGATGCACGATTCCCACCGAAAGCAATGCCGCCCGGGGCGGGTTGCGCAAAGCGCTGTACAAGGCGAGATCCTGTTCAACGCTGGCTTGCGCGGCGTCGTTGTGCGGTGAGTTGCAGATCCCCGGGGCATGAGAACACGCCGACACGGTGACGCGCACGGTCCCCGGTCGACTCAAGCCTTGGAGCCTAACCTGAAACGAAGGGCTCGGAGGCCCGCCCTCGATCCCCTCTGGCTTGGGCAGAACGGGCGGGCGGCATTGACAGGTCCAGGCGCTATCACGCATGCGGCACACCCCTTGAACTCCAGCTGCGGAGGAAGGCAGTTGAATGCGGCCGGCGGCGTCGAACTGCAAGACGAGGTCTCTATAGAGTTTTGCGCCTCGAGACCCTTGGGTGTCCGGCTCGCAGGTCTGCGGCCAGACATTCGCATTGAGCATGGCAAGGACCCACGCCGCACCGGCATCTGCGGCGGCTGCGGCCTGCAAGGAGAATTCGCGGCGCTGGATTTCCTTGGCGTCAAACCAGATCTGGCGGGTCGTTTGGGCCGCCAGCATGGCCGCCAGGAGCAGCATGACCATGGTGGCGGCAAGTGCCGCCGCGCCACGCATGCACCGAACTGGCTTCATGCTGACCTCATGTTGCACAACTCGCGGCAGGTTGAACACCTAAATTCCGCACGGCACTGGAGCCGGCGAACCGGTACACCAAGCTTGCGTCCTTGCTGGCCAGCGCGCGCACTTCAAAATGCGCGATGAGACCCTGCAGAACGGGAGCGCATGAGGAACAGTTGCCTGGACAATCGGGATTGATGCCCAGAGGGCGCCTTTCCAGGCGGACCTTGAAGCTGTCGATTTTGTACAGTCCTGGATCTGACAAAGGCTGCCATGCTCCGCCGAGCAGGAAATCCATGCGCCCATCCTTGAGCCGGAATCCGAAGCGCTCATTGGGGGTGACAAGGTTGTCTTCCGGCGCATATGGCTTGTCCCATGGCCGGCGGTCATTGTGGCGTGCGTAGCTGTAGCGCAGCACATTGCCCGCTTCGCCAGGGGGTTGCAACTCGAGATCCTGGAAGACCTGGGGGTCGCCATAGACGTTGGGAATGGGCGCCAGTTGGTCGGGAAGCCAGGCGCCCTGCTCGGCGAGTTCACGCAGGCCGATCCTGGCGATTTCGCGCTGGATCATGTCGGTCAATGCAAGCAAGTCCTGCTGTATCTGCAGGTCCATCGCCAGGCGCGCCCGTGCCTGCAGTTGCTGCAAGGCCAAGGCCATGGAGCAACCGGCCACCAGCAGCCCCAGCGCCAGCCCAACCAAAGTCTCCGGCAAGGAAAAACCGGCTTGGACGGTTTGCGGCAAGGGCTTCACGAGGGCCAGCAGCTCGGGTGGCTGCTTTTGTGAACGTACGCGGAGCCAGTCACGACGATGCTCATCGCCAGGCACTGCAAGTCATGGACCTGCGGACTGTCAGGGCGCACGTGGGCGGCAACGGTGTAGCCCGTCATGAATTTGCCGCCAACATCCGGACTCAGCGACAGTGCGTAATGACGGCTGATTTCCGCAGGCAGCGACAGCTTGGCCAGCGAGTCGCTGTAGACCGCATGCTGAAGCCGGTAGCGCTCCTGGGCGTGCAATACCGCGGTCAGTGCCTGTATGGCATCGGTTCGGCGCGCCTTCAAGATAAATTGGTGATAGCCGGGAACTGCGATGGCCAGAAGGACCGCTGTGATGGCCACGGCGATCAGCAGCTCGATCAGCGAATAACCAAACCCTCTGCTTATTTGGCCTATGGGCGCGCCAGGCCGCCGCATGGAGGATGCTTGCGTCAGCACGATGCGTAGCCCGCGATGGCGGGATCGGTGCTGCAACTGCGGATGCGTCCGGTGATGCCGACCACGTGGTGCAAGCCGGTTCGCGTGGCTGCCGCCAGCACCGAGACCGTGCCGGTGCTGCTGACCAGTCCTTGCCGCGGATCGAAGTTCAAACTGGCGACATTGCTTTGCACGAGGCGGTTGCTCTCGGCTGCCACCGTGGCCTGCTTGATCCATTGGGAGGTGCCGCCGCATTTGGGCTCTTGCAGCGCCTGGCATTAGCAATCGCCTTGCGGACCTCGGTACAGCACATAACAAGTGCCCAACTCATTTGATGAGAAGCCCACTCTCACGACCGAATTCAGTCGTCGGCTTTCCGAGCGCGCCAGCATCAGGTCGTCCTTGACCTCCTGCGCCAGCTGCTTGAGACGCTGGCGACTCAGCATGTCGTGCCAGGCGGGTAGGGCGGTAGCCAACAAGATGGCCGCCAAGGCGCCGGACAGCAGCACCTCGATCAATCCAAAGCCTCTGGACTTGAACTGCCCACCTCCCTGCGTCATGTCCGCCCCCTCTTTGACGTGCGTGGCACGAGGGCACAAATCTAGTCGGTCAGGGGCGAGTTTTCGAGTGACTCAGGACTCGGATACTTCAGGTCGGGGCGATGAATAACCAGACAATGTGATGGGTATGGGCTCGGCCTCAAATATCGGCGGTTCAGATATCGCGGATCAGTTGACGGAATTCGTCCACGTCTTCAAAGCTGCGGTAGACCGAGGCGAATCGCACATAGGCCACCTTGTCGATGCGTTTGAGTTCGCGCATCACCAATTCGCCCAGGCGTGTCGAGGGCAGCTCGCGGGCGCCGCTGCTCATCAGGGTTTCTTGGATGCGCGCCATGGCGGCGTCGATCTGCTCGATGCTCACGGGGCGCTTGCGCAGCGCGAGCTGCATGGAGGCGCGCAGCTTGTTGACGTCGAAATCGGCACGGGTGCCGTCTTTCTTGGCCACCACGGGCATGGCGATTTCCGCCCGCTCGTAGGTGGTGAAGCGTTTTTCGCACGATTGGCAGCGCCGCCGCCGGCGCACCACGTCGCCTTCGTCAGACTCGCGCGTCTCGACGACCTGGGTTTCGTGGTGGCTGCAGAACGGGCAACGCATTCTTTAGATTCGCCGACAAGGCTGCGGATGCATCAGCCGTAGACCGGGAACTGGCGCGTCAGCGCGGCGACCTTCTCGCGCACCGTGGCCAGATTGGCCTCGTCGTGCGGGTTGTCGAGCACGTCGGCAATCAGGTTGGCGGTCAGGCGTGCTTCGGCTTCCTTGAAACCGCGCGTCGTCATGGCCGGCGTACCGAGGCGGATGCCGCTGGTGACCATGGGCTTTTGCGGGTCGTTGGGGATGCCGTTCTTGTTGCAGGTCATGTGGGCCAGGCCCAGCACGGCTTCGGCTTCCTTGCCGGTCATGTTCTTGGGACGCAGGTCCACCAGCATGACATGGCTTTGCGTGCCGCCAGACACGATGCGCAGGCCGCGCTTGGTCAGTTCGTCCGCCAGTGCCTCGGCGTTCTTGACCACCTGCTCCTGGTAGGCCTTGAATTCAGGCGTCAGCGCTTCCTTGAAGGCCACGGCCTTGCCGGCGATCACATGCATCAGCGGGCCGCCCTGAATGCCAGGGAAGATGGCGCTGTTGATCTGCTTGGCCACATGGTCCTTCATCAGGATGATGCCGCCGCGCGGGCCGCGCAGGCTCTTGTGGGTGGTGGACGTGACCACGTCGGCATGCGGCACCGGGTTGGGGTACACGCCCGCGGCGATCAGGCCTGCGTAATGCGCCATGTCGACCATGAAATACGCGCCGATCTCCTTGGCGATCTTGGCGAAGCGCTCGAAATCAATGTGCAGGCTGTAGGCCGATGCGCCCGCGATGATCAGCTTGGGCTTGTGCTCGCGAGCCAGCGCCTCCATCGCGTCGTAATCGATTTCTTCCTTGCTGTTCAGGCCATAGCTGACCACCTTGAACCACTTGCCGCTCATGTTCAGCGGCATGCCATGGGTCAGGTGGCCGCCTTCGGACAGGCTCATGCCCATGATGGTGTCGCCCGGCTGCAGCAAGGCGAAAAACACGCCCTGGTTGGCTTGCGAGCCGGAGTTGGGCTGCACGTTGGCGTTTTCAGCGCCGAACAGCTGCTTGACGCGGTCAATGGCCAGTTGCTCGACCACGTCGACATATTCGCAGCCGCCGTAGTAGCGCTTGCCCGGATAACCTTCGGCGTACTTGTTGGTCAGCTGGCTGCCTTGCGCCTGCATCACGGCCGGCGAGGTGTAGTTTTCCGAGGCGATCAGCTCGATGTGATCTTCCTGTCGGCGGGTCTCGTTCTGAACAGCGGCCCAGAGATCGGGGTCGACGAAGGCAAGGGTCGAGGTCTTGTGATCAAACATGATGGATGGTGGCGAAATTTCAGAGGGTAAGGACCGCGAGCGGACACCACACACGGAGTTGCGATGTTGTCGGGCTGCCCAGGCGAACGGCTGAAACGCCGCGGACCCTGCGGCCCACGTCGTTCGCGCTTCCCGGTGGTCCACCACCTCGGGCTGCAAGATGCAACCCTGATCGCCAGTCGCGCGAATTTGCAGTGTAACGGAGGACGGCGGAGGAGCGGCGGCTCGCGCCGCCCCAGCCTCAGTTCAGCAATGCGACGTGTTGCGCGCTGGCGGCGGTGTAGGGCGCCGCAGCGGCGCGAACCGGCGCCGGCTTGCCGCTGGCCACGGCCCGGAGCTGCTCATCCTCCGACAAGACCCTGGCGGCGTAGCCAGCGTCGTCGCTGAGGTTGCCGGCGCCGACATAGAACTTGAGGCCGTCCTCGATATTGCCTGCGCGCTGGATGCAGTCTTTCAAGACCTGCACGCCGACTCGCAGATTGGTGACCGGGTCGAACGCGGCGCGCGTGCCGCCAAAGGCCTCGTACTTGTCGTCGTGCACGTGGGTCATCACCTGCATCAGGCCCTGGGCACCGACTGCGCTTTGCGCGAAGGGATTGAATCCCGACTCCACGGCCATGATGGCCAGGATCAGGGTGGGCTCGACACGGGCGCGCTGGCCCACGCTCCAGGCTTCCTGAACCAGACGGCTGACCGGCTCCGGCGCGACCTTGTAGCGATGCGACAGCCACATGGCGACGGCCGCCTGCTGGCGCGATAGGTCCTTGGGGTCGATGGCCGTGGCGCGCTGGATGGCGTCCTGGTCGACCAGGCCGGAGAGGATGTCTCCGGCGGCCTGGGCCTGCGCCTCATGGCGCGCCGTCAACAGGCCCAGGGCCTGCGTTTCGAGCTGCTGGCGCAATTCCGCCTGGCTGGCGAGGATGGCGATCAGGGCGACCGAGGCCAGTCCGACCAAGGCCAGGGTGTTGTGGCTGACCACCCACAATCCACGCCCGATGTCCGACGCGAACACGGACACAGCGTTGGTGGTGGCCTGAATGAGGGATTTCAAGTTCTGACGCGCTGTCATGCGACTCCTTTCTTCTCTGTCCGTCCCCGGGGCCGGGAGCAAGGCTCCGTGGCTCAACGGTCCGACAGTGATAATGGGCCTGCTCCTGGGGATCGCAGGCGTCCATCGGCAGCGAGGCGCTTTGATCGTCCCAAAGACCAAGGCGCGGGTTAACCCTTGCAGCGGTAAGGTGGGCGCAATTTTAAAGACGAAAAATAACCAGTCAAGCGAATAAGGTCTTGTCTAAATAACTAAAAAATATGAAATACAGAGATTTGCGTGACTTCATTCACCAGTTGGAGGCTCTTGGCCAACTCAAGCGGGTGCCGGATGCCGTGTCCGTCGATCTGGAAATGACGGCCCTGAGCGACCAGGTCTTGCGCGCCGCAGGTCCCGCGCTGCTGTTCGAGCAGGTGCCCGGTTATCAGATGCCGGTCTTGACCAACCTGTTTGGCACGCCTGAGCGCGTGGCCATGGGCATGGGCGCCAAGGATTTGGCCGAGCTGCGCGAGGTTGGGCAGATGCTGGCCAGCCTCAAGGAACCCGAGCCGCCGCGGGGCCTGAAAGACACAGGGCGGCTGCTCCAGATGGCCAAGGCCATGTGGGACATGAAACCCAGCGTGAGTCGCGACGCACCTTGCCATGAGGTGATTGTCGAAGCCGATGAGGTCGATCTGGGCCAACTGCCGGTGCAGACCTGCTGGCCCGGCGACGCCGGCCCCTTGGTCACCTGGGGCCTGGTGGTCACTCGCGGACCGCAGTCTGTCGCCAAGCCGAGACTTCGGCAAAACCTCGGCATTTATCGGCAGCAAGTGATTGACCGGCACCAGGTCATCATGCGCTGGCTCGCGCATCGGGGCGGGGCGCTGGATTTCAGGGAGTTTGCGCTGGCCAACCCGGGTCAGGATTTCCCGATCGCGGTGGCGCTCGGTGCCGATCCGGCGACCATCCTGGGCGCCGTGACGCCGGTGCCGGACAGCCTCTCCGAATACCAGTTTGCCGGCCTGCTGCGAGGCTCCCGAACTGAACTGGTCAACACCGGCGTCGGCGAGGCCGGGAGTTGGTTGCAGGTGCCGGCGAGCGCGGAGATCGCGCTGGAAGGATGCATTCCGGTCGCGGCGCCGGGGTACGTTGGAGTCAGCAGCAAGGGCGTTCCCATGAAAGAAAAGGGCGGTTACCTGCATGCGCTGGAAGGCCCTTTTGGCGACCACACCGGCTACTACAACGAGCAGGACTGGTTTCCCGTGTTCGAGGTGCGCCGCCTGACCCGTCGCAAGGATGCGATCTACCACAGCACCTACACTGGCAAGCCGCCGGACGAGCCGGCGATCCTGGGCGTAGCTCTGAACGAAGTGTTCGTGCCCATCCTGCAAAAGCAGTTCCCTGAAATCGTCGATTTCTACTTGCCGCCGGAGGGCTGCAGCTACCGCATGGCGGTGATCTCGATCCGCAAGAGCTATCCCGGCCACGCCAAGCGCCTGATGTTCGGCTTGTGGAGCTTCTTGAGGCAGTTCATGTACACCAAGTTCATCGTGGTGGTGGACGAGGACGTCAACGTGCGCGACTGGAAGGAAGTGATCTGGGCCGTCACCACCCGCATGGACCCCGTTCGCGACACGACCCTGGTCGACCAGACGCCGATCGACTATCTGGATTTCGCGTCTCCCGTCAGCGGCCTGGGCGGCAAGATGGGGCTGGATGCCACCAACAAATGGCCGGGTGAAACGGCACGCGAATGGGGTCGCGTGATCACCATGCCTGACGCGGTCCAGGCCAAGGCCGAGTCGCTGTTTTCAAGCCTGTTTCCACAAACTCGCTGAACAAAGCGGAATCGAAAGGGCGCCAAGGGTAATCCCTCTAAAGTCCCGCTTGAAAGCCCGCGCCCCATGCTCTATGTTTGTAGCACCTTACTGAAGGTAACCTCTCTGGCGCAGTCTCTGCGCGCCAGGAGCCCCTGGGTAGAGAGCCTGGGAGCCCCAATGATGGCGTGAGCCATCC